>Ga0153940_1000358_pt1 | contig 24984 bp, 23 predicted proteins | sample TSNJ024MetaG_FD_104736 | JGI IMG/M metagenome (GOLD analysis project Ga0153940, IMG submission 104736) | Attine ant fungus gardens microbial communities from New Jersey, USA - TSNJ024 MetaG | ecosystem: Host-associated > Fungi > Mycelium > Unclassified | place: USA: New Jersey, Brendan T. Byrne...
AACATAGTGACCGCACTCCAGATCAATAAACTTTGCCTGACTATTATCAGCAAAGTAGTCATGATGGATTTTCCCCCACATAGGTACCCGTTTTAAATTTGCTTTATCATTAGACAGATAGCACAGCAGAGGAACAGTAGGGCATCAAAAATCAGGGTCAACAAAGGATTTTTGCGGATATGCGTTTTTGAATTTGCTCTGCCAGTATTTTTCCTTAATGTTGATGTCAGTTACGATTTCCATATCACCTTTCAATAGGCAGCCTTTCCATACCAACTTTCGGCTATAAAAGTAAACACTTGCTTTTGCATTTTTGCTTATTGCATCTACAAATTTTGAAGACGTGTTTGTGCAAAAATAAATCTCTGTCAATGATTCTCTATATTTACCGGGAAGGACTGCTTTTGTCAACGGGTATCCGTCTTTCCCCACGCAAGTCAAAATAAATGTATTAACACTTTTATATAGCTTTTCAGCTTTTACTTTTGATATCAAATTTATCTCCCCCTATATAAATAGCATCAGCAACACTGTCCATTGTATTACACTAAATTCACAACGCCAATCACACCAAACATCGCTAGTCCCAAACTTGCTGCACAAATAGCTGGAACTTCATAAAACCATTCTTTTTTAAAAATTCTCAAAAGCCAACCTAAAAGTTGAAATGCAACCGGATTAAGGAGCACAAACCAAGTCGGAACATTCAGTAGTCCGGTAACGATTGAACAGCATACTATTAGAGTTGGAAAAATCATCAAAACCAAATAGAGTACTCCAAATGGCACACGAACTACCTTAAATGCACGATTGAGTACTCGGTCAGCCAGCTCGAAATCATTATTTTTGATTATTTCTTTGTAAATCACCGGTACCGTACATATAAACACATGTATAAAAAAGCCACCCATTCCGCCAACAAATATTGATAGTTTCAACCCATTACCAAGCAATTCATTATGTATCCCAATTTGGTTTCCCAGTGAAATGACACCCATACTATACATTGGAACTGCAATCATTGCCATAATAGCTGATGTACTAAAACGCCATTCTTTCATGTACTGCCAGTTAGAATCTAACATTTTATTAGTACCACACTTTATATTGTCTTTACCTTTAATATCAAGGAGCATATCAGCTATTGCACATATAAGCCCACCGATTATCCCGATAATTGACAGTGTCATATTCATGATTCACTTCTCCTTAAATTCTTTTTTATCGTTCACATTTTAAATATGATAACCAAACGTCCAATTTACTAATTCACTAACTTGAAATTTACTTTTTCTATGAGTTAAGTATATCATATTATATCGGGATAATCATCATGCCGTTAGCAATGATCGCCGCATTTGGCACTGGAACTACATAATCAAGTTTCGGAAGTGACTCTTTTATCTCTGCCCCGAGGCACTTACCTAACTGATATCGGAAAGTTCCAACCTGAATATTATTACGTACATCTAACGCACCACAGGTATAAATTATTTTTAATGCGCAATACTTCGACTCCATACCATCATGCCTCTCTCCCGTTATCACCTTTTGAATAATTAAGAAAAGACAAACGGACAGATAATCTGCCCGTTTCTTACAAAATAATAATGTAAAACTACACCGTGAGTTAATAATTACTCTGTTCAGGGAAATTATTGCACCTGTCTAAGAAATTCTCATTTGTGCAGTACTGCCTGATAACTTCCTTCTTTGCAGAATCAGGAGTATTCATATGTCCCATTATCCAGTCAGTATCATCTTCAACTGTCTCTACACTATCAAAGTTATCATTAGCTATACCTGTAGCTCGCGTTCCAACCGCTTCCGTTACATACTCAAATGGGATTCCGTCTAGTTCAAAATCAATATGCTTGATATATCCTTTTTCCATATTGCATTCAATCTTGTACCTGTATTTACGATAGATTTTAGTCTCAGTCTTCTTGCCATCAAATTTCCAATGGTAGAACAGATGCCAGTCGCCCATACCAGTTAGGAATACACCGCCTTCAGCAGTTTCGTCCTTGTAGAAGTTCGCCCACGCTGGCCACGATTTCTCAAGTCCTCCAATTAATTTACTAAGGCGATAGTCATTTCCAGGAGGACAGTAACACCAGTCCACTCCACCCCAGCCTTCTACCTTCTTCCCCTGAAAAGTACCTGTAATCTTACTAATTTCTTCGCAATACATAATATCATTTTTCTGTCCTACCCACCCCGGTATGTACATTGAATAACCTGGTGCCAGTGCATTGAATTCCAAATCCATATCACCTGCACAATCAACAATATGTAAGTACTGTTCTTTCAGGGTCACTTCAAACGGAGTGGAACTCGGATACATTGGTCTGACTTCAATCGTCCCCTTTGCATTATCCTGATCCATAGTTGTATACCCCATAAAAGTCTCACCAAAATCGCCGTAAAGATGCTCATCATCCTGGTCTGGATCGTCATTTCTCTTGCAAAGAATAAAAAAGTTGCTGTTTGCAGTTTTAAACTCTCTTGTAAAAACATAGGTAACGCCAGTTTCCACTTCATAAAAATGTCCCCATATCCACGAGACATTATACTGAAGTCCATGCGGGAAATACTCGCGCCCGTATTCATTTAACGGAAAGGTTCTGCAGAATGAAATTGCCTCCGAACCTATGCTGGGATCAAATGTACCTTTGGTGAATATAGAATCTGCCATAATTTAATACTCCTTTCTGTGGTTTGAATTGTTTATACTCAATGATTATCTTTTGTGCGATAATCATTCAATATCATTACATTTGAATAAAATTTTCACAAATTGACCGCTCATCTGATCGGCAAACGCCTGCTCATATTCATCCAGTGTGTAAATCTTTTGAATCAATGCTCCCAGTTCAATTCTAGGCAGCATCTCAATCACGCGCAAAAACTGATCGGCAGTCGTAGCCATCCCATGAACATGCTTCTGCTGCATATAAAAATTAGTAAAAAGATTCATTTCCTGCATATAAGTGCTAGGATACATTGCGAAATAAACCAGATTACCATCCATACCTAATACCTGAAGGGCACTGTTTGCCGCGCCTGCCGCGCCAGATGCTTCCAGTACACAGTCGAATCCCAAACCTCCAGTTATCTCAGCAGTAATAGCACTCACATCCTCATGTATAGAATCATAAGCCCCATCAGCCCCCAGCTTTATTACCAGTTCCCGCTTTTCTTGGACCGGTTCAAAAACGATCACCTTAGCAGCACCGGCGTTCTTCGCAAGCATAGCAGCCATCTGTCCGATCCCTCCGCCTCCAAAAATAGCAACGGTAGATCCCATCTTCACATTTGCCATCTCCACGGCACCAAAAGCAATCGACATAGGCTCAGTAAGGGATGCACATTTAAGAGAAACGCCATCAGGAATCTTATAAACCTGGGACATATGACACTTATATAATTCGCTCATTCCGGCCATATTAGGTATTGGGTGTTGGCAAAAGTTTTCCCGTCCGGTGCGGCAATAATGGCATGTTCCACAGAACTTTGTGTAATTGGCCGTTACTCTGTCACCTGGCTTAAATCCAAAGTTTGCTGCAGTTTCACCAACACTTTCAATAATGCCTGACATCTCATGCCCCATAGTCATGGGCAGCATCTGCTTGATAACCTCTGTATATGGCCCCATATTTCCTCTGAATGAATGTCCATCCGAGCCACAAATAGCACAATAAGCAATTTTAATCAAGACATCTTCCGGCCCACACTCTGGGACCAAATCTTCCTTTAAGATCAGTCTTCCATCTGATTTGATAGACGGATCTCCCATTTCGGCTAAATATAGCGCTTTCATCTTTATCCTCCTATAGAATCCGATAAATTTTAGTTAAGTGTACAACCTCCATCAATCAATACATCTGTCCCAACCATATATCCAGCAAGATCGGTCGCCATAAACGCTACCATACCCGCTATCTCCTCTAATTTACCAAATCTTCCTAACGGAATATCTTTTGCAGCGATTTCCATAAATGCCACTGGCACAGAATCATGAATACCCGAAAGAACAACTCCCGGACTTACGCTATTTACACGAATTCCATATTTAATATATTCACACGCCATACCTTTGGTAAGATGCAGCACCGCTGCCTTTGTTGTTGTATAAGCAAAGCCATAATTTCCCGATGCATCTCTATTGATTATGTGGGCAGACATGGATGCAGTATTTATAATAGATCCTCCATGCCCGTCCTTTTTCATAATATTTGCCGCAGCACGCCCTACCATTAGCATCCCGTTAACGTTTACACCTACTACTCTGTTCCACTTGTTAATATCCACATCTGCGCAGTCATCGGGCAGAAGAATTCCTGCATTACTGTGACAAATGTCAATCGTTCCCATCTTTTCAGCTGATTTTGTAACAAAAGCATTAACGCTCTCCTGATCCGATACATCCCCCGTAACATAATGAGCCTTTACCTGATAGTTCTTTTCAATGAGTGCGCATGTCTCCTGCAAAACATTCTCCTTGATAGGAACATCCATTAAAGTGACTTCTGCTCCCAAATCAGCAAACGCTTTTGCTGTTGAACTCCCAATTCCTCCTGCTGCACCTGTTACCAAGACCTTTTTTTCGTCAAGGTTGTATTGGCTTTTAATTTCTTTTACCTCTATAACCTGAAATCCTGGTGTATTTTTGCATATTTTTGTATAATCTATCTCCATATTATGCTCCTTTTTTCCTATATCTGAAACATCGGCATATCAAACATGTGCAACACCTTTATCAAAGCATTTCTTTTACTACTTTTATTATTCCGGCTGTATCATACCCATAATAACCATGAATTTCGGCCGCATATCCAAGTTTTGCAAACTCATCCGGAATACCGAGTTTTTTGAATCTAATACCCAGACCATTTTCAGCAAGTACATTTGCCACACTGCTTCCAAGTCCACAGCTCTTTTCATGATCTTCCACTGTGATTATTTTGCCAGTTTCTTTCGCTGCTTTGATAATAACTTCCACATCAAGAGGTTTTATCGTATGCATATCGATCGCACGCACATGAATACCTTCTTTTGCAAGTTCTTCCGCTGCATTTTTTGCGTAAAGTGCACCACACCCGGTACCAATAACAGTGATGTCATCTCCATCGACCATTGTCACTGATTTGCCTACCTCAAAGCCATAATCATCGGTCGCATATACAAGCGGCTCATCCCCCTGCGGTATACGAATAAACATAGGACGTGGGTTATTGAGAAAATCTTTTAATGCAAGAACACACTGATTTGCATCTGCTGCAACTACTACTGTCATGTTCGGCATATCACGCATTACCGCTATATCCTGCATTGCATTATGAGTTGGTCCCCCTCCGGATGTAACTCCACCATGTGTTCCGATAAGGCAAACAGGTGTTTCGTTATAAGCCACATCTAAGAGAATCTGATCGGTGGCTCTCATAGTCATAAAACAGCTAAATGTCTGACAAACACAAATCTTGCCTGACAAAGCAGCTCCTGCTGCAGCTCCTACTAAATCTGCCTCAGCTATTCCAGTATCCATAACTCTATCTGGCCACTTTTCCTGCATATCTGCTCCAATGGACCCTCTGGTAACGCCGTCTGCTACCCAGTACATAATATTAGGGTTTTTTTCCATAGCTTCCATGAGGGTAATCGGAACCATATCTCTAGCTCTCATCATTGGCGCCATAATATCAAAATTAAATACAAATCCTGCCATATTATTTTACTCCTTTCCATATTTACGATGGCTTTCGATTGAAGCATACGCCTCTACAGCCTTTTCATCGTCGACACTTCCGAGGTGCCATGACGGAGTATTTTCCATATAACTGACACCGTAGCCTTTTATTGTATTGAAAATTATCGCCAATGGTTTTTTCTTACTTTGACAATTGCGTTCCGGCAACTGCTCAAGGGCTTCACACACCTGAATCATGTCATTCCCATCTTTCACTGTCAATACATCCCAGCCAAATGAACGGAACTTATCTTCTAACGATAATAATGGCATTACTACTTCCGTAAAACCAGTGCCCATAATCTGATTTTTATCCACGATTAATATAAGATTTCCAAGCTGTTGCTTCGCCGCAAACATCAAAGCCTCCCAGTTTGACCCTTCATCAAGTTCTCCATCCCCCGTCATACAAAAGACTCTATAATTGTCACCGGATGCCCTTGCCCCAACAGCATAGCCCGTCGCAAGCGGAAGTCCATGTCCCAGCGACCCAGCGGAAACTTCAAACATTGGTAAATAAAAACGGTTAGGATGCTGGCCAAAACGTCCATTCAAATGATTATACTCAGAATAAATTTCTTCCTTAGAAAATAAACCCATATCACAGAAAATATTATAAAGTAAGTCTGCGTTATGTCCCTTGGACAAAATAAATCTATCCCTGCCAGGTGCTTTAAAATCCTTTGGCTCCCAATTCATATAGTGATAATACAAAGCGACCGAGACGTCAAGACACGATAACGGACCACCGAGATGCGCAACACCCACATGCTGTACATAATCTATCATCATTTTTCTGATGTCTGTTGCTTTATTCTCTAATTCTTTAACAAGCTGCATATCAACACTCATTAGACTTTCCTCCTTAATCTTTTACATAGGCATTCATTATATAAGCCCAATGCCCAAGCATTAAATATTTATTCCATTTTACAGCCATATCTAATTGTTATATTTTCCTCGTTTTTTACATTTTTGTGTACCTCCCCTATTCTCCGATTTTAACCATAAAATCATTCAGTACTTTAAACAACTGGCACTCTACAAGCATTCTTTAAATCGTCTATTGCTATAAAAATAGTATATATTTTTTTATTTTTTTATTCAATATTCATAATTTATTAACTCACAGCTTTTCCTCTCCATTTTTTAATCTCAAATTATATTAAAATATATTTCATCTTTTTTTAATTTCTAAAACTCTTAAAATTAAACTAACCTTCTCTAGCAGGAAAACTTCCCTTTGTTTTATATGACTTAAATGAAACACCATGATAAATTTTGTGACAGAATCTAAAATCCATTCCAATTTTCTATTTTCTATGCTATACTTAGCACAAAATAAAACTTTTTAATATACGATTTTAGTTTGTAGCTTCCACATTCCAGTAATAAATGCTATGGAATATTCCGTAGGAACCCGATACTCCATATATGTTAAATAATAAGGTACGGAGAATAAATATGTATAGAGTACTAATGATCAACCCCCACTACAATAATGCTATGTGTATACAGCGCCTCGTTCATTGGGAAAAATATAATTGTGAGCTTTATATAGACATGTTAGATACGAATCTAACACACCTGTTAAAACGGGTTAAACCTGACATTCTAATTATAAGTTCACTGCTGAGTATCAGGAATTTTGAATCATGCATTAAGGAAGCTATTGTCAGCAACTGGAACATACGTATTATAATTCTAGAAAACGAAAAAGGAGAGATATTAGAAACTGAAGATTTTCATATTAGTTGTATCTTAGATAATATGTCATTATCTAAAAACCTTTTATGTGAGGCGATAGAAACAATCTGTCAAGAACTTGATAATCAAAAAAACAAGGATATTCACTGTTTTGATATAGATAATTCTGAATTTCAAAGAAGTATAATTAATAAGATAAATTTAAAAAAGGATTTATACAAATACTTTTATATAATAAAAGGAAAATCAAACAAACCCCTTTCTGAAAATAGGCTATCCAATCTGGAGGAAATGCTTAAAAAATATACTTCAATTGACAATATAAATTATTTTATTTACACAGATATATATATTCTTATATCCTTTTCTGATAGTATCAGTAGATTTAAGAGAATCACAGCCGTTTCATCACTGGCCGAAGAAATTAGGGTAAATTTGGAGTCCACGAAGTTAAGAGACATTATATTTTACATAAGCAATGAATTCACTGCGTATAAAGTTACAGAAGAGTTAAAAAATTTTGCCATGATGGAAAAATACAAGTATTTTTTTGGAAGTGATGTACCATATATTAGTTTTGACAGAATAGAAAGTAACAGCATAAATTTTACAGAAGAGGAATGCGATACTCTAGTAATAAAAATCATGAATATGTTCATAACCTGTGACAGACGGAGCATTAACAAATTGTTGGAAAAGCTTTTTGTAGATATATTGGGCAAAAGTATGAACATGAACCTTGTGAAACATACAAGAGAGTCTATATTTTTTTATTTTGACGTACTAACACATGAAATTCAAAGTATACCAAGACTCTATTATAACGATAACAGATTTGATAATATCATAAACGAAAAAAATTATATCGTAAATTTTATGTTAAAAGAACTTGATATATATGAACTATGCGGTATAAATTTTGCCAGAAATACTTCCGCACAAAAAAAAGTTTTAGAAGCCGTTAATATTATATATAACGGATTTGTAAATGTAATTACGCTTGAACAAGTCGCTGAAGAATTAGGAATTACGAAGGAATATTTAAGCAAAATTTTTAAAAAAGTTATAGGCTTAAATTTTAATGAGTTTGTCAATATGGTACGTATAAACTATGCGAAAAGAATATTAAAAACTTCGCCCAATATAAGGAAAGAGGAGCTAGCTCGGATTACAGGATTTGTAGATGGCAAATATTTCAGTCGTGTATTCAAAAGGGTTACCGGTCAGTCACCAAGAGAATACTTATCTGATATCAATAGGGAGAACGATGATGCGGAAGGTTGATTTTACCGATATAAAAAAAATCTTAGTAATAGAGGCACCAATGCCGGAAATAATGATTGAAGATGAGGTAAAAATCAAGGTGCAATATTGTTCTTTCTGCGGTGATGACATAGCTATTATCGAAGATACACAAAGGAGAAATAAGAGACAGCTCCGTTATATAGGACAACTTTTTTCCGGAACAATAGTTGATCTTGGGGTGGAAGCAACAAAAATGGGATTCGTAAAAGGAGACAGCGTGAGTGGGCATATCTGGAATTTCTGCGGCAAATGTCCCTACTGCCGGAGAGGCAAGGAAAACCTTTGTATGGATTCCTCTTCAAGCGGAGGAGCATTTCAGGAATATGTAGTTTATAAGGCCAATCAATTATGTGTACTACCAAGTAATGTAAGTATACAAAATGGATGTTTTGTATCAGAAATTGCCGCGTGCATACATGGTATACGCCGTGCAGGGATAGACTACGGGAAAAAGGTTCTTATTCTGGGAGCAGGAGCAATAGGTCTTAATATGATGCAACTTGCAAAAATGCATGGCGGGGTACAAGTTACGGTAATCGAACCCATTGAATCCAGAAGAAGGTTAGCTTCTGCATTGGGGGCTGATTTTGTTCTTGCAGGATGTTCAGATAGGGAAGTTCTTGAAATAATGCGTATCACAGAGTATCTTGGATATGATGTTATTTTGGATGCTAGTCGTAATATTCATGCCGTCGAAGAATCTTTAGGGTTTCTTGCAAAGGGAGGATGTATTCTCATAAATTCGCTTTTTAAAGTGGAAGATTGTTTAAATATTGATTTGTCTACTTTGTATGCAAAAGAATGTTCAATACTTACAACTTATATGTCAGCGTATACATTAAATGATGCAGTTTCGTTTATAAATCGTCTACATATTCAAGAGCTTATCGGACCGGAGTACGAGTTGGAAAATGTACAAAAAGCATTTGACGATTTTATAAAAAAACGTTATCCACGGGTTATGGTCAGAATTTCACCTGATAAAAAGTGCGAATAATTCCGATTCACTTAATTGTATCAAAACAGGAATTAAAAATGAAGCACTGCATATTTATTTTCATAATATACAGTGCTTCATAATATGAATTGCTTTGCTTACTGTCTGAACCCCCTACTTTAAAATAGTGGCTTATGTGTACAGTTAAAACCATAAAATCTATTTTACATTTATCCTGATTCCGCCTCTAACCTATTACGTGCACTTTCAATAAGCATATCTATAATTTTATCTTTCTGTTCACCGATCATGCCAACTAAGACATCGGTCTGTTCATCAATTTTCTTAACAGCAACATCCTGTAGTCTGCCGCTAATTTCTTTCTTTGATCTATCTTGTGTAGCACTAATACTGGATTCTTTTTCACCGGTTAAATTAGTGCCATGCCTGGCACACCAAAAAAAGAGTGAGGCATGTATTTCTACATACTCCACTCTCGGATTAGAGCATTTCACGTGCTTAACTTATTGACATTGATTTCCCGACAACCCCTTTTGTGGAAATACGTCCTCAAAACAAAGCTACAATGACGCACTGCGTGTGCAATCTCAGCTAAATCTTTCTCGCGATATCATAAGCAGCCCATAGCGATTCCATGATATTTGCCGGACGCTTAGCGTCACCGATCAGGTAGACATTATCCGCCTTGATGCTCTCATACAGGCCGACGTTGCTTATATATCCGACTGAAACTACAATATGGTCTGCAGGTATTTCGTGATACGCCGGAATACCCTGAGGGCCTACCGCGAACATCAGCATCGCCCTATTGGCAATGTTGGGATAATTCTTTATTGTTTCATTGACAGTGGCGATTCCATTTTCGTATTTTTCGACAACCGCGTTTTTTATGACCTTGATATCATAATAATCCAGCAGCTCCATAAGCATATTGTAGTTTGCCGCTGAGAGGCCGAAGGAATTTATTATTGTTTCGGTCATTTCAACAATGGTAACCTTTTTCCCTTTTTTGCTCAGGTCATAGGCAATCTCGCAGCCTGTAAGTCCGCCGCCGATTATAAGCACATTGTCTCCCTTTACTTCGGCGCTTAAAAGGGTTTCGATCGCGTAAGTTACATTATTACCGTCGAGCCCCTGAGTCGATAGTCTGCGCTCAGTGGCTCCTGTGGCGACAAAAACCTCGTCATAGCCGCCGTCTTTTACCATCGCTGCAGCAGCCTCGGTGTTCAGCATCACATTGACGGATAAATCAGACATCTGCTTTTCATACCAAGCTAACAGGTGCTTGTCGTCGTCCTTGAAATCAGGCACAGAAGCCGCAATAAAAACTCCGCCAAGCTTGTCGTTCTTTTCAATAAGGTCAACCTCATGCCCGCGAATCGCGCAGGCGCGTGCCGCTTCCATCCCTCCAAGCCCGCCACCGATTACCAAAACCTTTTTCTTGGTTTCGGCGGGGGACAGGTTATAGCTGTTTTCCCTTCCGCATACCGGATTGACAGCGCATGAGATATCCAGTCCCTGGAATATACGCCCAAGGCAGCCCTGATGACAGGAGATGCAGGGCCGGATATCCTTGAGCTTTCCCTCATAGAACTTATTTGAAATCTCAGGGTCGGCAAGCAATGGCCTTCCCATTCCCATCATATCAATGCGGCCGTACGCAATCGCGTCGTCTGCAAGCTGCGGGTCATCAAACCGCCCGGCGCAAACAACCGGTATGCTTACCACCTTCTTAAGTTCGGCAACATCATCCAGATTGCAGGCTTTGGGCATATACATGGGCGGGTGTGCCCAATACCATGAATCATATGTGCCGTTATCGCAGTTGAGCATATCATATCCGGCTTCCTGCAGTTTTTTTGCTACGATAAGGCTCTCCTCAAGATCACGTCCTATTTCTTGGTAATCCTCGCCGGGCAATGCCCCGCGGTTGAAGTCTTTCATATAGCTTCTGACGCTATAACGCAACGATACAGGGAAGTCGCTACCGCATTTTTCTTTTATGGCCTGAACAATTTCAATCGGGAAACGAAGCCGGTTTTCCAGGCTCCCGCCGTATTCATCGGTTCTTGTGTTCATTGACGCTATCACAAACTGATCCAATAAATAGCCCTCGTGAACGGCGTGGATTTCAACGCCGTCACAGCCTGCCTGCTTGACCAGTCTGGCGCCCTCGGCGAAGTTTTCTATATATTGCCTGATTTCCTCTTTGGTGATCATGCGGCTCTTAATCGTAGGATCCCAGACATTAGGAAGCTCAGAGGGCGCTGGGTATTCTCCTCCATGCCCGGCACGCCCGGTTAAAGAGGTTAGCTGAATGAATACTTTTGAACCATATTTATGGATACCGTCAGCTAAATACCTTGTCTTTTCGACATATGATTCAGGATCTCTCAGTATATAAAATACAGGGTTTGGCACGATTGGGACAAGTCCGGTTATAATCAGGCCCGTCCCGCCCTTTGCGCGCTCAATATAGTAATCCGCGCCTTCTTTGGTATATGCCCCGTCAGATCCCATGAGCCGCGGAGAGAATACCCCCATGGGCATCATGGCTATTCGGTTTTTTACTTCGACCGAGCCGATCTTGAAAGGAGAAAAGAGATGTTTGTACATACGGCACCTTATCCTTTCAGTAAGTAGGAATATTCAGATTTTTTAAGCCAGTCAAAAGTATATCCCTCAGGGTTGTTTTGAAGCTTGTGTTTTAAAAACTCCTCGAAGCTCTCCGCTTTCTCAGGCAGCTTATACGGCGTGTCTGCGGTAGCTTCGGGCACTCCGTATGTGTGGACTGCGGCGATTGACGCCCGGATATTGTCAATTGGCGTATGCGGGGCAAAATTGTTGTAAAAGAATAAAAATGGCGTTTTGCCGTTTTTCCCGACAAGGGTATAGCGCTTGGTACGTTCGACAATTTCTTCTACGCCGGCATTTTGCAGAACCGTTGTCGAAAAGCCCAGAAGCAGCGGGGCGCCCTTCCTGTCGGCATAATCCCTGTAATACTCAGGACCGACCTTCTCCTGGTCAGGATCGAATGCCGACGCATAGTATCCAACCTGAGTTACACAGTCCATGAAGGCGTCTCTTTCTTCACCGCTAAAATATGATGAGCCCCATATTCCGGAGTTGACTACAGGAACGTCCATACCCATCGCTTTTGGAAGCTGGAGAGTGTAAGGAACGGTGTATTCCTGAATCATATTCAGTGAAACCATTGGAGGGCTTGTCCATGCGTCCGCAACCGTTATACTGCTAAATCCCGGTATTTCCGCAGCTAAGGCTCGCAGCATGGGGCCCTGAAGGTCATATACAATTCGCTGCATCATGTCATGGACAAACGCCGGTTCAGTCATAGCGGCAACAATCAGGTTTTCCAATCCATACAAGTTGCTTGCCAGGCTCCACGGGGCGCAAAAGCTGGGAAATACATCCACCCCCACATATTCGGTATAGGCATGGCAGTACTCGATCAGATAGCGGAACCTGCCACTGTCGAGCCCCTTGAATTTTATCTTATTAAGATCGGAGCTGTTCTTAATGAAAAAATCGTTTCTGTCTACATCAGGAGTGTGGTCGGGATAATAATTGATCTTTGCCCCGATGGATTCGGCCTCAAAGTTGTAAAAATCATGATTTGACATAAGCATGTCCAGGCCAGTGTACTCCCACACCAGCAGAGCGCACTCAGCCATGGCCCTGCCGCTGTCTCTGAACAAATAGTCGTAAGGTAGTTTGCATGTCTGTGGTATAAACTCGTTCACCTGCGCAAATGCAGGCACCTGCGCCGGCCAATTTTGTACCCCCGCAACCTTCATAATTCCGGGCAGAATAAAGGTCTTCTGCATTTGCTGTAAGTTCTTCTCTTCCCTGCTTCTCATGATAGCCCTCCTTCGTATTAAGGTAATTGATCTCTTTAATTAAACAGACTGTAGTCTATTATTATTATAACATAGTCGGCATGGTGGCGCAATTATCATAAGCAGAGAATTTGTTGGGTGATATTTGTGCAAGATGGCGGCAATGAGCATCAAAACTCATTGCCGCCATTTACTTTCTATTTCCTGAATATTGTGTCAAATATTCGCCGCAGTTCTTTCTTAAAATCGAAATTGCCTTCTTTTGACGCCCAGCTAACTGAAAGCCCCATTAACGCGGAGGCAAATGAGAAAAGCAAATCATCAGAAGTGTAATCAGCGTTTACGACTCCCGCTTTCTGGCATATTTCGACAACCTTAAGCACCAGCTCATTTTGCTCTCGCAGGCTGCCTGAGGTGTAGATAACAAAAGGTGTCAGCAGTTCGTTGCCGGTGGATATATCACTCAGCCAAAGCTGTTTTACAAGATCGGGCCCCATAATCAGTGGATACTCAACGTATATCAGCAGTAAAGACCAGAGCTGTTCCTTTGGGTCGTCTATATCGATGATGTCTTTAATCAATGTAAGATGATGAGGGATTATTGTCGGTAAATATTCCGTAAGCAAATTATTTTTTGTTTTAAAGTGATGATAAAACGCTCCTTTGGATATCTCACACTCAGAACAGATTCTATCAACAGAAACATTGTCATATCCTTCGCTTCGGAAAAGCTCCATTGATTTCTGAAGTATTAATTCTTTTGTATTGTTCATTGTCAACTCCCGTCGTTCGTTAAATTTACAAAAAAATATTAACATAAATCATACCGGATGGCAACCTGCATCTTTTGCCGTGATTTCTCCATGATTGGAAATATAATCCAGTATCAGTTTTGGTATAAAGAAAAAATTTGTATTTTGCTCTTATCACATGCTTTTCCAAAACACAACAAGACGTCCCATTATTTTTTCTTCCTGTCCTAAATTTGTTGGAAAAGCACGAAAAGCGATTTCAATACATAGAATAAATATAAATCCCCTTCGAGGTGCCTTTTTGAAAACATTTCAAAAGCCACTTACCAGTGAAGAGGAGAGAGACTATCTTCAAAGATACAAGAATAATGACCCGGAGGCAAAAAACATCCTAATTGAACGCAACCTGCGATTGGTTGCACATATCGTCAAGAAATACCAGGGGCTGGATGAAGATTTAGACGACTTGATTTCCATTGGTACCATTGGCTTAATCAAGGCAATCTCCACATTTGACGCTGACAAAGGAAACCGCCTTGCTACATACGCTGCACGTTGTATTGAAAATGCTATTCCATCACAATGGCTACTATTGGGGGAATGATGGGTAACGAGCATCCTAAAAGGTTACATATCTGGACACCGTTCACTCAGATCAGTGAAAATATGTACTTGATGGTAAAGCATACCAATGATGTGATCAAATTTGCTCCATTAGCTATATGTTCTTTCCGTTTAGTGCTGCCGCGCAGACAGGATGAACTGGAACTTTATAACCTTGTATATTCTTCTCCTGATGAAATTGATAATGTAGGGGATAAAATAAAATGGTATCGGCTCCGTAAAGGATTTACCCAACTTGAAATGGCTGAAAAGTTAAATATGGACAGGCTTCAATATCAAAACTTTGAAGCGGGTCAAAAAGATTATTACAACTTTAAGAAACTAGAACGAGTTGCTTCTATATTGGATGTTCCCTTCGTACAACTACTGGATGAATATCATCGTTTTATTTATGATGGTCAGGGACAAGCTGTTCTTCAATTAAGAAAAAGCCTTCATCTCACGCAAGAAGAGTTTGGCAAGCAACTTGGAATTAATAGAACTACAATTAAAAACTGGGAACTGGAACAAGACCGTATGCTTAAATCATCTTGGGAAAAGGTATTTAAGAAAAACTCGCTAACGCCTAATCCTTACCATGATTTTATCGAGAAGGGGCAGGGGCAACAAATTAAAACGCTTCGCAAAAAGCTACATTTCACCCAAAAACAATTAGCAAGCTATGTTGGCGTTTCACGGAAAGCCGTTATAAAATGGGAAAATGAAGAATGCACTATAACAAAAAACAACTGGCAACTTCTCTTCTGTCAATCAGATCAAATATAGTTATGAATTTGGCTCACTATCTCAGGTCTGATCCCACTTTCTTGGCATTCCATGATAAGACATTGCCACTTTTTAAGCTGAAAATCATGTTTTCTACTCATGGGTACCTCTATTTAGAATCAATTCCACCGAGTTATAAAACTCGAACGAGTTTTATAACTTACCGGATAATATTCTGAGTGAATATACCGGTTCAATAGGTTCTTCCGCAAGTTTCCGCATCGGAAATAATTGTAATCCGACAAGGTTGTCGCACAAAACCTGAACTTATATTTTCGTTCTTAGTTAATTCATACGGATAATTGCAGAAGAACCAATGAGCCCCGGAATAATCAGAGTATAACATGTGAATTATGGAAAGCCTAGATGTCAATTATCTGACGCTTATGATCTTCTATCATGCTCCTTTGTGTTCATTACAAGCAAGGACAGAATCTTAAAATGACTCTGTCCTTGCATAACTATCAACATATCTTATATCAGTTTTTAAAGTTTACACAAAACTTGAAAATCTCTCTATATCAGAAATCTAGACCTCTTGTTCATTCTTTTTCCATTTCAATTTTACAGAGAAGTTTGCATCTGAACTAACTTCAGCAATTCCCCAAAATGAAACACCACCTTTTGCACCCAGTTTAATTCCGTATTCGATTTCTATTTCTTCAATTCCTATGTCTTGGAATGAATCAAAAACGCACTTTGCAGCCTCTTTTACGTCCTCAACAACATTTTCAAATGATATTTTTTTATTTAATACTCCGCACTCCTGTTCATCACGTGTTTCTGCATTTTCACTAACTTCAACATAAATGTTAGATGACCCTATTTGGGTTTCAATAAATTTTGGCATAACCCTTCTCCTTTTCCCTCATTAGATTTTTCAATCTACTAATCTTTTCTAAAATTTTTTCAACTGGAACAACAAGTGCATCAAATCCATGTGTTGCAAACCCACCCTGTATCATCCCAATAAGTTGGAAATTTTCATTAATAACTGGTGAACCACTATATCCCTTTTCTATATTTTCTTCAACATCATATTTCACAAGCCCTGCTTGACCAGCACTTCTAGGATTTCCCTTAAAAAGAATATCCTCACCAGCTATCGGACTACGCGTTGGATATCCAAAGGCACGAAAACTTCCTGTTCCTTCGTACATATCATTTGAAAAGTGTGTAATAGAATGCATATAACCCTCCTGCTTGACAAATGAAAGTACCGCAACGTCACAATTTGTATTACTATATCTCGAAATATCTGCCTGATATAGTATACGGAGCTGTTTCATTTCCCCCGACATTGTCATTATATAATAAAATTCATATTCAGCCAAAACATGAGAACATGTTATAATATAAAACCTATTATCACATTTAAGGAAAAAACCTGTGCCACAATACACTTTTTTATTTTCATCTGCAAATATAGGTGCCGAAGTCATTCGAAATTCATTTAAATCATTTCTTTTGGTATCAGATGAGGTCGTAGTTTCGCAAATATGTATATTATTTTCTTGCTTTTCTGGAGGTAATCTACTTCCAATTACAACATTTTTGCTATAATTAAAGTTTTTCTTTCTTCCAACATTTTCAAATAAGCAAGATCGAATCAAATAACTATTTTTATTTTTTGGTAACATAATATCATCATATCCACATTCAACAACAAAAAACTCTTCTTCCCCTACATTAGGTGTATCTTCAATAAAGCCTACAGCTCCATTCTGCCAAAGCACATCAAAAAAATGTGTGTTATTAAGTGAATCGTCCTTCTTTACTATATTACTCTTTATATGCAGTATATCCTCCCATGTCAAAATTTCAGAATTAATATCACGCAATATCTCTTTCAAAACATTTGACGTTTGATCAGAATATTCATCAGAACTTGTATAAAATTCTGTGTATCCCTTCTTTCCTGCTGAATCAGGCATTAAATCATTATTCATCTGAGCAGCACATATTCTAAACAATTCATTTCCAAATGCCTTTGACTTTTCAGAAACAATTCGCCTTATGTCACCTTCTGTTATAGTTTTATTACGTTTAATATGATTTGAAAGCGCATTACCAACAATAACAATATCTCTTGGTGACATCCGCGTATGCCTAAAAATATATCGTTCTATATTTTCTGTTATTCCTCTATTTAAGTTACTAATCTTGTCAATGCCAAGCCAATTTTTTATATTTTTCTCACCACCAGGTATTGCAAAATAGCAATCGCTTAATTTTTCAATTTTAATTTTTAAAAAATATTCTATTGCAGGATAATCCCAACGCAATTGCAAAACATAATTGTCCTCCATATATCGTGTTAAATGCTCACTCTGGTTAATTGACATCAAAACATGATCACGTATGCAGATTACCAAATGAAATCTTCTAAAACCTTCATCTCTAAGAAATCTCATACATTCATAAAATAACCCTTTTTGACATCGCATCCAATAGAGTGGAGCATGTGAATATTCGTCATCTATACAATCAACAAAAAAGTATATTGGTGGTAATTTATTCAATAGTCCTTCTAAGCAGCCTTTTGCATGGCTCCATTCTACATTATTGACATATTTCTTAAATTCATTTTTTGTTCTAATATTGTGCAAAATATTACTTACCGCTGTATACAAATCAACTTTCCAAGTATAGTGAGGAAAAAGAATGCTAGCAATTTGATTTAATTCATTTTTTTCCCCTATTTCCAAATATTTATTTAATTCATTAGAATATAATATGCGTAATGTTAACGCTTGCAAAATTGCACATTTCCATAATGATTGCCATGTTTCTGTCAATTCTGAAATTTGATAACGCTGAGAAAACTCCACAATCTGCGCTGTTGTAGGTTTTTCTATTGTTGAAGAAAAAGAACGATCTACATAAACAGCACCTTGATTCGGTAACATTCCATACATTCTACGTAAAAAAGCTGTTTTTCCTGATCCTTTATTACCGACTATAAATCTAATACGCTGTAAGTTACTATCTTTAAGAAAGTTAGAAGAAAAATATTTTGAATCAATATCTACAAAATATTTCATTTCGTCTTCAATATCATTTTTAGATGCATCTGGATTTCCAAACGGATTCATAATTATAACCTCCCCTAGTTGTAAAAGCAATCCTCTAAGCCTTATAAAATGATTGAATAATAATGCACTTCAACAACTCAGATTGTTATTCTATTATTGCATGTAAATATTTTGCTTTTATTTCCATATTATACCCCTGTAAGTCAACTAATTCAACCACAGTATTTCTATTTCCTGTATTTTATTTTTGTGAACTTCCAGAAAAGGCAGACCTAAAACTGCCTGTTACCGAATTCTAAACTATACAATACAGGCATATATAGTTCGAGTTCATTTATTCTTCTTCAGGATCTGCAAATTGAATGGTGTAAAGAATACATTCGTGTACACCATGACAATATAAATGCAGATGATATTCTTATTTACGAATACGAAGGGGTTTCTTGTTACCAGTCTATCTACAACTCCTGAAAGTACTACCCAAAGATACATAACTGCCCAAATTGATAGACTCCACAATAAAGGTGAAGAAATCCTCAATAGAAGAACAGAAATCGAGACCATTACAAACATAAATGGAATGTCTGACAATGAACTCGATGTGCTAAAAGAAATGTTAGATTGTTCAACGCTACCGCTGACTCAATGTCACTGGAAAGCAAACACCTCGCAATCAGAACCTTCGTACAAAGGTAGTATGGAATGGCCTCTACCTCTTCGCGGCATCTATTTCCAAACATTACCGATAATATCATGGACGAGGCAAGGGAGTAGTATAGCCTAATTCTATTTTAAATTTGTCTGGGGTTTGGTACCTCTTGGTTCAAGTCGGTTTAAAATCCGTTTTATTTTTCACTTTTCCTTCTCATCTGATCGTGATTCTACAATCATAATTGTTAATGCTACTAGCGTATAATCATCAATCAACTTCTTGTCTTCTAAAAGCAACGCTCCGATTTATCCCGAAAATATCGCCGCTGCAATCCTTTTGTTGCCATCTAGTACTCTTATCTTAAATAAATCTGCATATTAGTTTATGTTAGCCACTATTTTCCTGCATATATTAACACTTCAACAACGATAATACAGTTTCACTATCTCTATTGTACATACTCATGCTAATACTCCATTCACTATCATCTCCACCTATAATAATTAATATAGGTTCCGGGCAATTCAATTTTTTATTATTGGCTAATTTCATCATTTGCTTCCTATCCGTTCGACTCGGTAGTGGGGATGAACTTGGATGATAATGCCATTCCCCTATGTAATATTGCCCTTTTTCCCATGCAGAATCAAGAATATTTTTAAGATTAGATACACCTCTCACAAAGTCACATTTATAATGTTTTGAATCAATTGGCGGTGGCGTTGCGCTCTTTACATATGCAACTCTCTGATCTTCAGAATAATTTCCAATCAAAACCCCTCCCGTTTCAGTCCCTTCCGCTTTTACACATTCGCCAATTAAATTCTGGTATACTTCCCAACTAACATTAACTTCAATATATTGATTAACATCTCTAAAAAGCAATCTGTCCTTATTCATCTTTATTCACCGCCACATAACCTTCAAAAAAACCATCTCGAAATTTTTGTTCATACACACATGATAATAATTTTTCTGATTGCTTGGTAAAATAATTTTCTATAATTTTCACAGAAGTGGCGGCAGCCAGCCAAATATCATCACTTCGTCCTGGAAAAGTCGGATGCCAGCACCCTGTTCCATCTCGTGGTAAATCATAATCTTCGAATACCTCTCTGTCATTCTGTATAAACGGTTCAATCATTTCATAAAAGGATGTTAGTTCAAAAGTTTTGTTTTTGATGACTGCTAAATATAGGTGCTTTGCACCTAACCCCACAGAAACCGTAGCAAAAACAGTCTTGCGATTAAGACTAATATTCTCAAATACTTCCAGCACCTCATCAGCTCCTGTACAATCAATAATCACCTTATACTTATTCAAATCTATATTGGGCTTCACTTCATCATTTAGACTTAGTTTTTTATCAATCACTTTGACCCTTGCATGTGGATTAAGCGCATTTAAATGGTCACACAACGCTACTTCTTTTATGTTCCCAATCTCTTTCATATTAAGCGTATGGCGAGATAAATTCCCAACCTCCATTATGTCAAAGTCTGCAATAGTAAGATTATATATTCCTGCTCTAACCAACATTTCTGCTATAGTGGAACCAATACATCCTGCACCTAATATCAAGATACTTTGTCTTTGCAACTGGTTATCTATTTTCCCTCTATGAATTATTTCCCTTTGATTCCAGTTCTCTGAGCGCAACCATTCCAACTTCAAATTACGTTTTAATACCATAAGTTTGTCCCGAAGCCACCAACCTTGTTGATTTGCTCTAAATCCATTTGCATACTTTTTTCCATAGGATACTGCTGGTAAACGGAGAGCCTGCCAAAACACAAACTCTTTTTCATTGCCAAAAGTCCTTGGAATCGGAAATCCTATAAGCATTAAATGCCTGTTTCCATCCCGGATTTTGCTTAAAACCTGTTCCAAAATACTATACAAATCAAGATTTTGTTTATTACAAGCATCAATCAAGTCGCCCATTGTTTCAGGTGCCTGCCAATAATTGACCACTGGAACATCCTTTAACAGTATCCATGGTGCTATGACTTTTTCGCTAATTGTCTTTCTCGAAAGATATGTTCCCCACTCTGTATAATGCTCAACTGTTTGATTCAATGAATAAAATTTTTTTACATAGATAATAAGTGGGCTACTTTTATATATATCTAATTCAGCTATACCATATCGACATTCCGTACTTTCCCATTGCATATATGTGACCATATCTTCCGAAAAAGCAAATTGGTACTCACGAACACTAGCCAATGTAAACTCTGGTAATTCAAATGGTTCATGCTCTGATACTAATCTCCCTTGTGCTGCCGCTTCAAGCCATTCTACAGCTCTCTTTGCATGATATAATAGGCGCTCATCAATACTATTTGGTTCCTGCTGAAAAGCAGATATAGTATTTCTTTCTAAACATAACGCTCCTTTACGCCAAAGTCCATTTGTTTCTACCTTAAAATTATTTGCCTGATGATATAATGTATATTGGAGGCTTTCCTCCACATCTGGATAGACTTTTATTTTCCCCTTGGGATATGATTTTTCAACAACTACATACCATCTTGAACACTGCGAAAAAAAGATACATTTATATTCAATAGATATAGCTATATGCAAAAACCAAACCTCTAATTCCTTATCAAACTGCCAATCATCAATTATTTCCACCATCAATAATTCATCTAATGCTCTTCTCGCTTGCTTAAGCATAAGAATGATTTGTTCCGTCATGCAAATCTACCTTTCGGAATAGACACTGTTTTTTCAACCCTTGTAGTAAATCCAGTTGAAGAATTAGTCTTTTTAGGTTCTGGAGCTGGTGGAAATTCACCCCCGAACAATGCTCTCCACTTACTAACGCTATCGTATAGTTCTTCACAATCAAGAGCCTCGCGCGCAGTTTTTGCTGCATCACAAACTGTATTATAAAACTCTGAATATTCATCTTCTGAAAGCCTCGCAAAGACATCATGTTCCGGCACACCTCTATCTGGTAAAAAAGGTTTAACCGGATGATTTTCCACAATATCCTCGAGTGTTAAAACAATTCCTTCTGCTACACTACAAATATCATTCGGGCAACAATCACCTATTAAATGTTCTAGGGGATAACTTTTAGGATGCTTTACCCCTGGGCACTTTGTCTTGCGCCACCATTTTAATGCTTTTACAACATTTATATAATGAGAATTACAATCTTTATTCTTTTCAACTGTCCAGCGGATTTGCTCAAGTGGATGTGTTTTATCCCAAACTTCTGCTTCACGGTCAGGAATTAGCAACGGTTCTGATTTCCACTGTACCGAGTCATCAGAAGCACAAAACATTTCATAAATACTTTCTCCTCTGAATTGCATCTCTGCAAATACCCTTTGTTGAAGATCATCAATAGTATATTCCGAAAGAACAAATTCCTCTTTAAGTATTCCTTCTTCACTTTCACTCGGTGCCGATGTTGGAACAATATCCAAATCTACATAGCTTAAACTGATTCCTATAGAACGTCCCTGAATCCTGTACTTATCCTTATAATACTTTTCCAAAAATGGAATAAAGATATTCAGTGCTTCTTCTGGTGTATATTCCTCAGAATCTAATTTCGTTACAACTATAACATCTACATCTGACTTTGAACCGTTCTTAGGCTTTACTGCAGTAGATCTTCTATAACTCCCTTGCAAAAAGGTGCTTATAATCAATTGTGACAGTACCTCATCCTCTTCAAGTCTCTTTCTCAATGTTGTATGACCCGTTTTAAGATTATTAATTTGATTATCCGATAACCGGATATGACTTAAAAAATCTTTAAAATATGATGGAACCGTAGACATAATTGTTCTCCTTTACATTATAAATTTAATTGATGGTATATAAGTACAGCAACGCGATTGATTAAAATCATACTCATACAAAATACATTTACCAAATCCCCATGAGCATTTCCCTAAGAAAAACATAAATGCATTAGGTGCAGACGCAAAAATATGTAAAGTTGCTCGTCGTTCAGAAAGAGTTCTTTTTGTCACCGCATTATATATAGAATCTGCCAATCTGAATGCATGAGTACCATCCTTTATAGAAACATTGGTTGCACCATCTGCTTCTAATGAACAGTCAATAATTCTTCCAATGGGTAATTCCATTTCGTTGATATATTCAACAACAGCTTCATTAATTCCTTTTGTAACATTTAATACAAGTGCAACATCAAATTTATTGTTATCAATTTGTTCAGACTTAACAACCCAGTCAGGATATACTCGTTTATTCGAAATTTTAACATTCCAAAAGATACTACCATTAGTAGCTGTCTTTTGAACTGGAAATATATTAATACCTGATTTACTATCAAGAATTCTACCCGCTGCAAAGGCAATCGACGCATGTGTATCTAAGGAAATTTGATATGCTTCTTTATCACACGTAGTTGACAATAAAAACTCTTGTAAACACTTAAATATATCCTCATCCCAACTATACTGCTCTTTTAAATATCGATCTTCAAATTTTTCTAATAAGCAAAAAGTGTTTATTGTCGCATCATCTAATTTTTCTGAACTTCGGGCAAAACTGCGTATACCAAGATTTATTCTTTTAGGTTCACACTTATCTGCCACCATGTAAATACGCTTTTCAAGTTCTCCAATAAAGACATCTCTATCAATACCTTGTCCATGCGTAGATGAGATCATTTGATCAGTAGACATCGCTGCTGCTATAAAGCTAATTTGCTCAAAGGTTATAATCATATCATGCTTAGATATATATTGATGCAGGGAATCTCTAACTATTTGTTGCAAAATATTAATATCATATGGAAGACACTTAAATTCTACTTTCTTTCCTTCAATAATACTCATATCGAATGTCTTCAATGACACCTGTGCCTTAGCATCGGTTATACCATTTTGATATTTCTCTATTGATTTCATAAAGATTACTGCATCTTCGTTGCATTGACCTACTAAAAACAATTCAAATTCTTTTGAACCAACATCATCATTAATAAGATCTTTCAACCACGTTACTATCTTGCTTTTAGAAAAAGAATTTATTGTAGATTTTACTTGTATGCTTTTAATAACGTTACCATTTTCTTCTAAAGAAATATCAACTTTATCATTCAGGGAATCCATTTCTATATATATCTTACTCCAATTCTCTCGGCATAATGCTTCAAGAACTGACGCAAATGCTTGATATAAAAATCCCCTAGATGCTTCTTTTCCTCCCATGTAATCACCTCATCCCTTTCAATGCTTTACCCCTTATGACTACTTATAAGGAATTATATCATATTCACAATTTTTTTACTATTTAATCCAATTAACAAATAATACTTTTGTATACACTTTATTTTAGATACAGAGTGAAACATATTATTATCCGCCATTCCAAAATGCCGAAATGCATCTTTTATCGCATCTATTTTTCCTTGCAAACATTCACTGAATAGGAATTAAAAATGAAGGGGCTGTCGGTTTTGATATGCTCCCTTCTAGGTAGACAAGTGAAATAATAAAAACACTTGATACTTGGAAGGGAGCATTTTCTATGTTTAAAAGGAAAATATCTGCGCAGGAAAAGATATCTGCTGTAAAGGGATA
>Ga0153940_1000359_pt1 | contig 24972 bp, 24 predicted proteins | sample TSNJ024MetaG_FD_104736 | JGI IMG/M metagenome (GOLD analysis project Ga0153940, IMG submission 104736) | Attine ant fungus gardens microbial communities from New Jersey, USA - TSNJ024 MetaG | ecosystem: Host-associated > Fungi > Mycelium > Unclassified | place: USA: New Jersey, Brendan T. Byrne...
CTCATTAGTGATACTATCATTATACCACGAATACCCATATTTGAGAAGCGTTTGAACATAAAAAAAGCAAGTATTTTTAATACTTGCTTTTTTTAACCATACCCAAAGTTCAGAAAGAACCGTTTTTCTGCTGCCGGCGTTAATATTCTACATTTTTGCGGTTTTTTATCCTATTGAAGAATCAATCCGGTTAAGCTTTATGAAATGGAACGGTATTGGCGCACCTAAATTTGCCGGCTTAGAAAACTATGCTGCTATGTTTAAAGATAAAGTCTTTTACACAGCACTTATAAATAACCTTGTCTATCTGGTAATTGTAGTTGTAATACAGCTTTCCGTAGGTCTGCTGTTTGCCATACTGCTTACCTACATGAAAAAAAGAGTAACTTTGGTGAAAACCTTATACTATATACCTTGTATTGTTACAACAGTTGCTATTGCACAATTGTTCCGCAGTATTTATTCCACAGAACCACTGGGACTTTTGAATCAATTCCTGGCAGGAGTAGGATTAGAACATGTGGCAACTTCCTGGCTTGCCAATGTAAAAACTGTTTTGACCGCTGTTTCGGTGCCGGAGGGGTGGCGCTTTATCGGGATGTACATGGTAATCTTTTATGCAGCGCTGGTATCTTTAGACCCATCTGTTTATGAGGCAGCAAAAATTGACGGTGCTTCGGAGCTGCAGATTCTTTTCAAAATTAAAATACCACTGATCAAAGAAATTTTGCTTCTTACTTTAACCATGTGTTTAACCGGAGCATTAAGAGGATTTGATATACCGTTCCTGCTGACAGCAGGGGGACCTGGAAATGCAAGTGAAATGATGTCCACATACATGTATAAGAAGGCGTTTTCAAGTAACCAATACGGATATGGAAGTGCGCTGGCCGTGTTTATCATTATTGAAAGTATTATTGTTGTGTATCTTTTACGAAAAGCATTTACTACCAGGGAAGACCGAGAAATAAAACAGATGGAGAAGGCACAAAGAAAGCAAAGGAGAAGGGTCATATGAAAAAGAAAATTCTAAAAGTAATTTTTGTCATAGTTATACTGGTGTTTCTTTTTATACAGGTTTACCCGGTTCTGTGGCTGTTTATATCAAGTGTACGTCCATCGGCTGAGCTGGCGACAAAACCATTTTCTCTGCCAACCAGCTTTACCTTCCAGAATTTTGCGAAAGTATGGTCTGACGGAAAAATCCTGGGCTATATGTGGAACAGTTTTAAGGTAACAGTAATATCTCTGATACTTATAGTAGTTCTCAGTGCTACGGCGGGCTTTGCTTTATCAAAGTTTAAGATGAGATTTAATAAAGCAGTCTATAGCTTTTTTACATTTGGAATTATGGTACCGGTACAGATAACGCTGATTCCGCTTTTTATCTTTTATAGTAAAGCTGGAGTATTAAACACTAGTATGTCAATGATACTGCCCCAGGTTGGATTCGCATTACCATTATCTGTCATGATGTTTGTAAGTTTTTATGGCTTTGTGCCAAATGAATTAATTGAGGCGGCTGTTATGGATGGATGTACACCTTACGGTACTTTTGCAAAAATTGTATTTCCGCTGGCAAGAAATACGGTGATAACGATAGCTTCCATGTATAGTATTTTGATTTGGAATGACTTTATCTTTGCAAATACATTTATCAGTGATTCCAAGGCAAAGACGGTAGCAATGGGACTAAAGGATTATGTAGGAGCCTTTGGAAATATCGACTGGGGCTCAACATTTGCAGCAATTAGCATTTCGATTTTGCCGCCTATGATTATATATTTTGCATTAAATAAGTGGGTGACATCGGGTATGACTATGGGAGCTACGAAAGGATAGAAGGTATACGCATGTTGTTGGGAGGATCAGGGTAAATATAGCGGTGGAGATGAATTGTTATGGGAAAGACATCCTTGCCCCTGCGGACGGCATAGTTGTTGCAATGAAAAACAACTTCCCTGACTGCCGCATAATGAGCGATGGGCAGACTGACCCGGATACGCCTGATATTGGCGGTAATCGAATTATTATAAAACATTCTTCAAATGAATACAGCGCCATTTGTCATCTTATGCTTGGGAGTGTAATAGTAAAAAAAGGACAGGCGGTAAAAAGAGGTGATGTTATTGCCAAGTGCGGCAACTATATCCACCGGGGATTATTAGTAAAGAACTTTGGGAATGAATGAGCCTCAGTTTATTTATGTAATTTCAGGGTGATGGACAGGTAAATATCAATTTGAGAACGAGTCAATAAGACACCAGATATCACAAATTATCTGGTGTCTTGTATTTTTATACAATAACTGAATAAAGAAATTATATCAAAAGAAAGAACCTACTTCATTATCAGGTATTATTGGAGCGGTCAGATTGCATTGTTTAATATCCCTGTTTCATTTGCACACGCTGACCGGAAGGGAAAGAGTGGGGCAAATGAGCCTGTGTCAGGACACAGGCAGTGCTTGCTGTTTAGTGGAAACCCAGAAATGCGTCTAAAAACAAATCACTTGAAAATTTCGATAACTCGAAATATAATATATGTAAAACTATACAAGGAGGTGCGGTATGGAGTATCTGACGGTTAAGGAGGCTGGAGAAAAGTGGGGCATAACCGCCCGTATGGTAAATTACTATTGCTCCGCTGGAAGGATTAAAGGTGCAATAAAGAAAGGAAACCTATGGCTTGTCCCTGCTGACGCAGAAAAGCCTGCCAATGGCAGATTAAAAAAGCGAGAAACAAATAGCAATATTTGAGGCTGTAAAAAAGGAGGCGATTATTTTGACAATAAAAAAGCGGCTTTTTCTTTCAAATATTCTAATGATAGCCATTACGGTTATCATGTCGCTTATTACCGTACTGATTTGCATAGTAATTTTGAATGCGATGTTTGGCGGCTCTCTATTTGAGATACTTAAAGAAAGACAGCAATCCCCGGCTATTGGATTGGAAAGTATCGGGATAACGTATGGTGCCCAAATGATACTGCTTTCCGTTTTGGTCGTTGTTTGCATCATAGGGACAGTATATTTTACCAATCGTTTTCTAACAAAATTTGTATTCAGTAAAATTGAACAGCCATTAGAAACACTTGTAAATGGTGTTCATCAAATAAGCGACGGCAATCTCGATTATAGAATTTCTTATGATACGAATGACGAATTTAAGTCTGTATGCGAGGACTTCAATAGTATGGCGAACAGGTTGAAAACCTCTGTTGAGGAAGTCCGAAAAAACGAACAGAACAGAAACTTTATGCTTGCCGGAATTTCACATGATTTAAGAACCCCCCTCACATCAGTTATAAATTATGTCAAAGGATTAAGGGATGGCATTGCTAAAAACCCCGAAAAGGAACAAGAATATTTGGACGTAATCTACCGTAAATCATGTGAAATGGAAGGATTGATTGACCAACTGTTTTTATTTTCAAAATTGGAGACCGGTAATCTTCCGTTTTATTTCAAACCAGTGCCTATACGAAATTATATCGTAACTTTGCTTGACTCGTTGGAAAGTGATTTACGGAATAACAATGCCATAATAAATCTGGCAAGTGATTGTGGGGCGCAAAAGGTTTTGCTTGATGGAGAACAAATGCGGCGGGTAATATCCAACATTTTATATAATAGCGTAAAGCATAACAAGGACAAGGAAATTTGTATAGTCGTTACTTTATATCAAGAGGGAAACAGCATATTTATACGGATAAAGGATGATGGAACAGGAGTTTCAGAAGAACAAATATCCCGATTGTTTGACAGCTTTTACAGGGGCGATGAGGCAAGGAGCAATCCGTCAAGCGGAAGCGGTCTTGGCTTATCTATCGCAAAAATGATTGTTACAGCACATGGCGGGAAAATCTCAGCGGAAAATGATAATGGGTTAGCCATTGTCATTGAATTGCCAATAGAACAGGAGGGCAGCCTATGAAACGTATTTTAATAGCGGAAGATGATGTGGAAATAGCCGAAATCGAAAAAGACTACTTGGAAATAGACGGTATGGAAGTGGATGTTACAGGCAACGGAAATGCTGTACTTGAAATGTTAAGCGGGAAGCAGTATGACTTATTGATATTGGACATAATGCTACCCGGCAAAAATGGATATGAGTTATGCAAAGAAATTCGTTCCTCGATGGATATTCCCATTCTTATGGTTACGGCCAAAACGGAAACAGCCGATAAAATCAAAGGACTTGGGTTTGGCGCGGACGATTATATAGTTAAGCCGTTTGATGCGGTGGAGCTTGTGGCAAGGGTAAAGGCACATCTGGCACGATATAACAGGCTTACAAATGGAAATAATAATGGGAAAACTGCGGATAAAAACATAGACAAGTTTATTGCTGCCGGTAATCTTCGCATATATCCTAAAGCCTATAAAGTTTCTGTCCGGGATAAAGAGGTGAAATTGACCGGACGGGAATTTGAATTATTGTTGTTTCTCGCGGAAAATCCCAACATTGTTTTTTCAAAAGAAAAACTTTTTGAAAAAATATGGGGATATGATTATGTAGGGGACAGCGCCACCGTAACAGTACACATCAACCATGTGCGCGAAAAGATTGAGGACGATAGCAGCAATCCGCAGTATATAGAAACCATTTGGGGTGCCGGATACCGATTTAATAAGCAGGCGGTGTAATCCTTAAAACCGAAAAAAGTAAAGAGGCTGACGTATATTCAAAGCGTCGGTCTCTTTACTTTTTTCGCACCCTTTCTTTATCAATTCTTTAGATTTTTTACCCTAATGCTTTAGCCTTGTATTTTATCATATAACCATAAGGCACAGGAAATGTGCAAAGTACAAATGTGCTTGGAAAAAGGAGGTAATTTCAAATGGCTGTTATAGCGATAGAACATCTAACAAAGGATTACGGTCACAGGCGGGGCTGTTTCGATGTATCATTTCATGTAAACGACGGTGAGGTCTACGGGTTCTTAGGTCCCAACGGAGCGGGCAAAACTACTACGATCCGTCATATGTTAGGCTTTTTGAAGCCCGACAAAGGCGGCGTGTCAATCAACGGGAAATCAACGTGGGAATATGCACACGAGCTTAATGCGAATATCGGTTACATTCCGGGTGAAATCAATTTCCCCGACAAGATAACAGGCATGGAGCTTATTAAGTGGATGGCAGATATGCGCGGTACAAAAGACCTAAAAAAAGCAAAAGAACTTTTGGAATTTTTCGAGCTTGACCCCCGTGGTGAAACAAAGCGCATGAGCAAGGGCATGAAACAAAAAGTCGGAATCGTGTGCGCACTTATGCACGACTCGGGGATACTTATCCTCGACGAGCCAACAAGCGGACTCGACCCTTTGATGCAGGAAAAGTTTATTGAGCTTATCAGGAACGAGCAGAAAGCGGGCAGGACGGTATTGATGTCCAGCCATATGTTCCCGGAAGTGGAAAAGACATGCGACAGGATTGGCATTATCAAGCAGGGTGAAATGGTGGCGGAGGTCACTATGAGTGACATTACAAAATCTAAAAACAAGATTTTCAAGATAAAGTTCGCCGCTGAAGGAGAGAGTCAGCGTATCGCGAGAGAACATCGGGAACTTGATTTTGCGGAAATAAACCATGATAAGAATCGCATAAAAATCAAGGTGAACGATAAAGACATCAACGCTGTTACAGGACTGCTTTCAAATTACAAAATCCAGTATATGACGGAAGAAAAACTGACGCTAGAGGACTATTTCATGAAGTTTTATTCCAACGAAAATCAAGTGAAAGGAGGCAAATAATTATGACAACCGTAACTACACACAAAGGCGTGATGTTCATGCCATTATTGAAAAAGTCGATTAAGGATAACTGGAAACTGTGGGCGGTGATCACCGCCGCTATAACCGGAATGATTACCCTCATAATAAGTGTTCCGTCGCTTACGGATAATAGCAAACTGGCAAAAATGGCGGATAGTGGAGTGAGTTTTGCCGGACAGGGTTTGACTATGCTTTATCCTATGTTTATCGTTATGCTGGCAACCGTTTATGCTGTCGTTACTGCCAATAAGCTGATAGCGGCGCAGGTAGACAGAGGCTCTATGGGATATATAATGGTCAATCCTATAAAAAGAAACCAATTCTCGGTTACGCAAGGCATATTCATGGCAGGTTCGGTGGCAGGGATGTTTGCCGTAGTCACAGCGGTAGGATCGGTGGCATTGGCACTCACCGGCGATGCTGCTACAATAGGATTTTTCGCTTTTCTTAACTTAGGCTGTATGCTTCTGATACTTGCGTGCAGCGGAGTAGCATTTTTAGCGTCGTGTATTTTCAACCGTTCTGGTGCGTCCCTCGCAATGGGCGGTGGTATCGTGATTACATCTTTCTTGCTTTCGTTCTTATCTCAATTGGAGGAATATGTATCCTTTTTTAAGGTGTTCCATTATACCACATTACATGCTCTGTTTAATACTACACATATAGTGGAGCAGGGTGCGAGTATGATACTGGATTTTAGCATTTTAGCTGTGATAGCCATAGTGTGTTACATCGCCGGAGCGGTGATTTTCAAGAAAAAGGATTTGCCTTTATAAAATGTAATCATGGGATAAGGAAGGTTTGAATCCTGTTGTCGCCATTGCCTAATCACTATGAAAACAATACAAATAAACGATTTCTCTTCACTGATGCATTTTGGTTTTTCATTTTTTCACCTCAGTACGTACCCTACACCCCGCACGGTTTGAATTAACTTGTGGGTAAAAAAATAAACTAAAATTACTTCGAAAGGAAACAAAAGTGCTGAAAAAGAAAAACGAAAGTCATATGGGAATTGTACCCTGGAAACAACAGGGAGTGGAATAAAATGTAAGAATAATAAAGTTAGAAACGAAAGAAAAAAAGTTTCGATTCATAAAAAATAAACAAAAAACAGTAAATAAAACAGGATATAATGGTGAAAATTACTTGACAAAAATAAAAAAAGCATATAAAATGTAATCAAACAAAGAAAAACGAAAATAAACGAAGGGCGTGATTTTATTTTTCTCGAAGAGCGAAAAGAACAAATTATTAATGTTGTTGAAGAAAATAATTCGGTTACCGTTGCAGAGCTATGCGAATTATTTCATGTATCCGAGGTTACAATACGAAAGGATTTGACAGAATTGGATAGTGCCGGATTGTTATTGCGAACGCATGGTGGAGCTGTAAAGATTAAAGAAACTGCTTTTGAGCAAATTCAAACAATCAAAGAAAAAGAGCGGATTGCACAAAAACGTGCGATTGCCCGTCGTGCTTATGAAGAGATTAAAGATAAAGAGACAATTATTCTGGATGCGGGTTCCACCAACCATGAGTTGGCAAAGTTGATAAAAAAAGGAGAGCGGTCTGATCTGGTGATTATTACGAATGCATTTAATATTGCAAACGAATTGATGCATTGCGAAAAAGTAGAATGTATTTTTGCAGGAGGTCTGATCAGGCCGCAGATACTTTCTTGCGTTGGGCTTTTTACGGAGGATTTATTTCAAAATGTCTCAGTGGACCGTGCTTTTATAGGAACAAATAACATCAGTGTGGAACATGCGCTGACCACTCCGAATATGCAGGAGTGCCGGGTCAAGCAAAGTATGTTGACGGCCGCCAGAAAAAAATATGCATTGGCAGACAGCAGTAAGTTTAGAACCAATTCTTTATATTGTGTATGCAAGTTTAAAGATTTAAATCTCATTATTACCGATGATGAGTTGGATGAATCTTATATAGCAAAAATTAATGGGAAAGGGGGCAGGATAGAAACGGTTAACATGAGGAACCAGCAAACTATTTAAATGTAAATAAACAGGAGGGAGAAGGTAATGTTAGGAAAAAAAGTAGGAGTATTTGTATTAGCGTTAGCCATGACGGCAAGCTTACTTTCTGCATGCGGGCAAACAAAAAAGGAAGCAGAAATTACAGAACAAAAGACTGAAGAAACCAAGTCAGAAGAGACAAAGCCAGAGGATACAGTTGCCAAGGAGACTGTGGAGCAGGCGGCAGATCAGGCGGCGATGGGAGATGATGGAAAAATTACTTTGGGGATTTCCATTTTTACCAGAAGTCATGTGTTCTTTAACCGGGTGGAAGAGGCAATGAAGGCAAAATGTGAAGAATTAGGGGTAGAAGCCATTTTTATGGATGCGGATACAGATAATGAGAAGCAGTTGTCACAGGTTCAGGACTTTATTACTCAAAGGGTAGATGCCATCATTATTTGCCCGGTGTCCACTGCCGGCAGCAATAGCTGTCTTGAATTGACTGAGAAAGCGGGAATTCCGCTTCTGACCGCATTTACAAAATCTGATGGTGATACAATCTGCCATTTGGGGACGGATGAAAATGTAGGCGGAGAACTTGCTGGAAAATGTATTGAGAAAGCTCTTCCGGATGGCGGAACAGTAGCGATCATCACCTATGATGATGTTGAGAACTGCGTATTGCGGGCAGAGGGATGTAAAAAATATCTGGAAGCAAATTGTCCGAATATTGAAGTCGTAGATGAGCAGAATTATCAGGGAGATGCTGAAAAGGCTTCCGCGATCACTCAGGATTTCCTGTTGAAATATCCTGACTTAAGCTTGATCTTTGCGGTTGGCGATCCAGGTGCTATGAGTGCTTATACAATTGTTAACGGAGCTTCAAAGGACATTAAAATTATTGGTTACGATGGCAATCCGGAAGCGGTGAATGAAATTGCCAAAAAGGGTAATTGGATTGCTGACATTGCCCAGGATCCGGTAGGTGTGGGACAGGCAATGATTGAAAATGCAGTAAAGGCAGTAAAGGGTGAAGAAGTACCAAAAGAAGATTATATCGAGCCATATATAATTGACAGTGAAAATGTAGCGCAGTATCAGAAGTAGAGAACTGGATGAAGGCACGGTTAAAGACAGTGCCTTTTTCTTACGGAAAGGGGCGCACGTAAATGCGAACAGAACCCATTATCCAATTGCAGCAGATCAGCAAGCAGTTTCCCGGTGTGAAGGCACTGACCGATGTCAGTCTTAAGTTCTATCCCGGAGAGGTGCATGTGCTGCTGGGGGAGAACGGAGCCGGAAAATCAACGTTAATAAAAATCATCAGCGGTGTCTATCAGCGGGATGGTGGTAAGATGTATTACCAGGGAAAGCTTTGCAACTTTGAACATGCAAAGCAGGCGTTAGCTCAGGGAATCAGTGTGATTCATCAGGAATTAAGCGTAATACCGGATCTGACGGTGGCGGAAAATGTTTTTCTGGGACGGGAACCAAAGAAGAAAAGCGGTTTTTTGGACCAGGTGAAGATGAGACGGGATACACAGGCAATATTAGATCTGCTGGAACTGAAAATCCATCCTACTGATGTGGTAAAACATTTGAGCGCAGCTCAAAAACAGATGGTTGAAATCGCTGTGGCGGTTTCAAAGAACGCTAAGGTTGTCATTATGGATGAACCCACTTCCTCTATTTCGGAACATGAGGTGGAGGCGCTTTTTAAGATTATTAGAAAGATGAAAAGTGAAAATGTAGCAATTATATATATATCACACCGTTTAAAAGAGCTGTTTCAAATTGGTGATAAGGTATCCGTGCTGCGGGATGGATGTTATATCAAAACAGCTTTCATGAAGGATGTTACAGAGCGTGACTTAATTACTTTAATGGTAGGGCGGGAGGTATCTGCGTACCTGGACCGCGCCGATCAGAAGCTGGGCGAGCCGGTTCTGGAACTGGACTGTGTTTCTCGCGTCCCTGACTTTGACAAGGTAACGATAATTGTGAATAGGAGTGAGATAGTTGGGGTTGCGGGATTGATCGGGGCGGGAAGGACGGAGGTATTGCGGGGGATTTTTGGCGCCGAACCTTTTACCTCCGGGAAAATGCGGCTTTTTGGAAAAGAGGTTCGGATAAAAAGTCCTCAGCATGCCATCCAAAACGGCATCGGACTGGTTCCGGAGGACCGTCGGGGTCAGGGGATAATGCTGCAGAAATCGGTTCGGGATAATATCACTCTGCCAAGTATTAAGGCACACACAAGATTTGGTTTTGCAGATAAAAGGTGGGAGGATGAAAGCAGTAAGGAGTATATCACCAGGCTTACTATCAAAACTCCTGGTAACTGGAGCATTACAAAGAATTTAAGCGGCGGGAATCAGCAAAAAATTATCATCGCTAAGTGGATGCTGGCAAAGACAAAGCTTCTTTTATTAGATGAGCCTACCCGGGGAATTGATGTAGGAGCCAAGTTTGAAATTTATTCATTGATGGGACAATTTACCAAAGAAGGTGGCAGTATTCTGGTAGTGTCTTCCGAATTACCGGAGCTTCTGGGGATATGTGACAGAATTTATGTAATGAGTGAAGGCAAGGTTACCGGTTGCCTGACGAATGAGGATTTGACCGAAGAGGCTATCATGCATCTCGCCAGCGTGAATTAGTGAGGGGAGCTGAATATGAAGGAAAAGGGTATGATTCAGAATAAAGTAAAAGAGTATGCATTGATAGGGTTTCTGCTTATACTTTGCATTGTTATCTATATTGTTGAGCCGCGTTTTGTATCAAAAGAAAATTTTGTTAATGTATTAATTCAAATTGCCATTAATGCATTTATTGCAACGGGAATGACCTTTGTGCTGCTTACAGGAGGAATTGACCTTTCAGTAGGACCGGTGTGTGCATTGACCGGTATCCTTGGAGCCTTATTATCCAAGGCTTTTTCTGAGCTGGGTGTGTCTTTAACCTTGATTGGGGGAATTATCTTATCTGTGATAGTTGCCGCTTTGGTGGGGGGAATTACTTCGTTTGTAATATGCCGGTTCAAGGTTGCCCCTTTTATTGCCACGCTGGCGATGATGAATGTAGTCAGAGGTGTTTGCTATCTGTTAACTGAAAGCAAACCGGTCTATGAGCTGTCGGATAGTTTTTTATGGATTGGGCAGGGGTATGTAGGACCGATTCCCTTCCTCGTAATTCTGATAATTGTGGTACTGGCAGCAGCGCATATCATATTGAGCAAAACAGCTTATGGACGGCATGTGTATGCGGTGGGAAGTAACGAGGAGGTAGCCAAACTCAGTGGTATTGGCGTCAATAGAATCAAAACATCGGCGTATGTGATCTGCAGCAGTTTGTCTGCTTTCGCAGGGATTTGTCTGGCTGCAAAAATTGGTACTGGTCAGCCGGCAGCGGCGGAGAGCTATGAACAATATGCTATTGCAGCGGCAGTCATGGGCGGAACCAGCCTGGCCGGCGGAACTGGTGGAATTCCCAGCACGATTATTGGTATTGTGGCCATTGGTATTATCAATAACGGCTTGAGCCTGATGAAGGTGAACTCGTACTGGCAAAAAGTTGCAATGGGGGTCATCATTGCTTTTGCAGCGATTATGGACGGATTGAAGGCACAGCGGAGATAGGAGGAGAATCATGTATACGATACACAATCATCCGGAAGATATGGTAGAAGAAATGCTGGCCGGATATATTGCGGCCAATCCGCATTTGTTTGAACGGGTGCCCAACACCAAGGCAATTGCTGTAAAAGGAAAACGGGATAAAGTAATGGTACTGACCGGAGGCGGAGCCGGGTGTGAGCCAATTTACCTGGGGCTGGCCGGTCAGGGGATGGCAGATGCGGTAGTGAGCGGTAATATTTTTGCCGCACCGTCAGCCACGGCAATCCTAAGAACTATTAAGCACATCCATCATGAGCAGGGAATTGTTATGATCACCGGAAATTATGTGGGTGATGTATTAAATTATGAGTTAGCGGTGGAATTATGCCAGTATGAAGGAATCGAGGCACGGGCCGTTTTTGTCAAGGATGATATTCCTCATGCCGATAAAGAACATGCAGAAGAACGGCGGGGAATCTGTGGCATTTTGTGTGTGGTTAAAGCTGCCGCTGGTGCGGCGGATGCAGGCCTTCCTCTGAATGAAGTGGAGCGTATTGCCAAGGTGGCGACAGATGCTGTGGGTACCGTGTCAGTAACCTTCTGGCCGGGCTATCGCCCAGAGACAGGTGCCCCTTTATACCAGATGTTGGCGGATACCGTCGAGCTGGGGATGGGATTCAACGGGGAACCAGGTGTTGAAAAAAAGCATATGCCTTCAGCTGATCAATTGGCGGAGGATATCTTGCAGCCATTGATTGATGACTTGCAGCTGACCGAAGAGGATGAAATACTCCTGCTTGTAAATGGCAAAGGTGCTACCTCCCTGCTGGAACTATATGTGCTTGGGAATAGCTTGCACCGCTATCTGGAGAATAAAAGAATCAAGGTCTGTAAAACGGAGACCGGAAACTTTTTTACCGCTCCGGGGATGGGTGGTGTCAGTGTGACAGTTATGAAGTTTGACGCAGAATTAAAACGGTATTATTGCCGGGATTCTTATACGCCAATGTATACGTACCGGGATGCTTAGGGTGAATGGGAGGCGGACGGGTGAACGATTATTTGACGATTGAAGAAGTGAAAGTGATGTTTGGCTGCATTGCTGAATTGGTGATTGAAAATGAATCCTGGCTGACGCAGATTGATAGTCAGATTGGTGATGGGGATCATGGCATTGGGATGACAATTGGATTTAAAGCAGTTCAGAAGCAGCTTCCTCAGCTTTATGTGGCGTCAGTGAACGAACTGTTTAAAGAGGTGGGAATGGTGTTGCTGGATACTATGGGCGGCGCTTCGGGTGTTATCTTCGGAACCATGTTTATCAGTGGATATGGTGCTGCTCCACCGAAGAAATATCTGGATTTGGATACGCTTGGAAAAATGTTTCAGAGATCCCTTAAACTTATTAAAAGCAGAGGGAAAGCCAAGCCTGGGGATAAGACGATGATTGACAGCTTTGAACCAGCAGTTATACAACTGGTGAAGAGTGCCCAAATGGGGGCGTCCTTATGCGAAGGAATGAGCTGCGCTGCCAAAGCGGCAAAAGGGGGGATGGAAGCAAGCAAGATGCTGCAGGCGGAAAAAGGGCGTGCGAGTTCTTATGGAATGCAGTCTGTCGGCTTACCGGATCCGGGAGCAGTGTCTGTGAGCCTCATTTTTCAAGCAATGGACAGCTTTCTGAAAAGCAGAAGGGAGAGTATTAATGAAAATGACATCTAGAGAAAGGGTACGCGAGGCAATTCACCATCGGAAGCCGGATCGGGTGCCAATCGATATCGGGGGAACCAAGGTTACCGGTATACATGTGGATGAATACATTAAAATCAGCAAATATCTAGACCTTGATCAGGAATTGCCCCGCTGCTACGAACAGTTCCAGATGCTGGCGAGAGTGGAAGAACCAGTTCGGCGGTGGCTGCACGGGGATGTAATGCAGTTGGAAAATGTAGTAGAAACCTGGGGATACAAAAATGCCGGCTGGAAGATATGGAAGAATACCGCTGGAAATGAAATTTTGATGCCTGGAGATTTTCATTATGAGCAGGATCATAATGGAGATATTCGGCTGTTCGACATAAGAGGCCGGCATGTGGCCAATATGGCGGCTGCGGGCAGCTATTTTGAACGGCTCCCAAATCCACCGATTGATATTGCAAAAGATATTGTGTTCATGGATATTCAAAAGTTTAAAGAGTCCATTGATATTTATACTGATGAGGAATTGCGGATATTGGAAAAACGGGCACGGCTGATGTATGAAACTACGGACTATTCTATTCATGGCGGCGCTTTGAAGGGGAAGCTGGGTACTACCGGAATCTTTGCGGGGCATTATTTTACGGAGTGGCTCTGTATCTTACTTGCGGAACCGGAATATGCCGGGGAGATTTTGGCAGCTGCGGGAGATGCAGCGGTAAAGAATATGGAACTATATCTGCAGGCTGTCGGTAACTACATTGATACTATTCTGATATCCACAACCGATTTTGGAACCCAGACGGGTGAACTGTTCAGCCCGGATATATTTAAGGAAATTTATATGCCAAATTATAAAAAGATGTGCGATTGTGTACATAAGAATTCGGGAGTAAAGACGATGTTCCATAGTTGTGGATCGATTCGTAATATCATTCCGTACTTTATTGAAATGGGCTGCGATATATTGAACCCTATCCAGACCAATTCAAGCCGGATGGATCCACAGGAAATTAAAAGCGCATATGGAAAAGAACTAGTCTTCTGGGGTGCGGGTGTGGATAGCCAGACCATTTATCCCTATGGTACAGTAAACGATGTGAAAAATCAGGTAAAAGAGAGATTGGACATCTTTATGCCAGAAGGGGGCTGTGTATTTTCACCCATTCACAATACCCAGTATGATGTGCCGGTAGAAAATGTACAGGCATTTGTGGAGACCGTTTTGCGGTATGGACAATACAGTTGAAAGATGGGGGAAGAGAGTTATGATTACGACTATTAACCTTAACCCATGTATTGATAAGAATATCGTTGTCTCCGAGTTTCGCTGCGGGCAGTTGAACCGGGTTCTGAAAACCAGAACTGATGTCTCAGGTAAAGCGGTAAATGTTGCGTTAGCAGTCAAAAACCTGGGTGGAACGGTGGAATGCCTTGGATTTAATTACAGATCTAACGGTGAGTTACTGGAGAATACGCTAAAGGCACACAACATTGAATATGAATTTGTGTGGGTGAAAGGAAGTCTGAGAACTAATACAAAAATACTGGATATAAAAGCCAATGTGTTTACAGAATTAAATGAATATGGCGGGCATGTTGCAAAATCAGATGTTTCCAGAATCAAACAGGTCATTAAAGAACATCTGATCAGAAGCAGTCTTGTTGTAATCGGCGGCAGTGTCCCCCAAGGGGTGAGCAAAAGCATTTACCGGGACGTCTTACGGGAAGCATCAAAGCATAAGATAAAAACTATTTTAGATGCAGAAAAAGAACTCCTGCTGGAAGGCATTAAAGAAAAACCTTACTTAATTAAACCCAATCTATTTGAACTGCAGACCACCTTTGGACGACCATGTCGAAGCAAAGAAGAAATCATTGCGGTTGCCCGGGAAATTATTAACACAGGTGTGGAGATAGTGTGTGTGTCCCTTGGCCAGGACGGAGCGATTATCATTAATGAAAAAGAGGCTTTCTATTCCCAAGGGCTAACGCTGGATATCCAAGGCGTACAGGGTGCAGGGGATTCCATGGTAGCAGGGATTTGCATGGCAATGGAGGCAGAGCTGCCGATTGAGGAAATGCTGTGTTATGGTATGGCGGCATCAGCGGCATCCCTGGTCCTGGATGGAACACAGATGTGCAGTGAAGAGGGATTCTGGAAACATAAAGAAAAGATTAGAGTTGAGAAGATGCAGCTATAACGCAGTAATTAAAGGAGGTGTGAGATGCCACTTGTAACATCTGAAAAAATGCTGAACGACGCCAGAGAAGGCGGGTATGCTGTTGGGGCATTTAATATAGAGAATATGGAAATGGTAAAAGCAGTGATATCAGCAGCTGAAGAACTGAATGCCCCGGTCATACTGCAAACCACTCCTTCCACCGTAAAGTATGGGACGGTTGAAATGTATGCCGCGATGGTATGTGTAGAAGCACAGCGGGCAAAAGTTTCAGTTTGCCTGCATCTGGATCATGGAAACAGTTACAAGCTGATCCTGCAGTGCATAAAAAGCGGATATACTTCGGTGATGATTGACGGCTCCTCAGAAAGTTTTGAAGATAATATCAAAATCACCCAAAAAGTAGTAGAAACAGCCCATTATATGGGCATTCCCGTGGAGGCTGAGCTTGGCAAAGTAGGCGGTAAAGAGGATAACCTGGAGACTGAAGCTGATAGGAATACGAATCCGGCCGAGGCAGAGGAATTCGTCAAAAGAACCGGTGTGGATTCACTGGCGATTGCAATTGGAACCGCCCACGGATTCTATGAAGGGATTCCGATCCTTGACAAAACCCGCATATCAGAAGTGAAAAAACTAGTAGACATTCCTCTGGTGCTTCATGGCTCTTCCGGATTAAGTGATAAAGAGGTAAAAGAATGTGTACGGCGCGGAATGTGTAAAGTAAACTTTGCCACCGAACTGCGTACAGCGTACACTAATGCAGCCAAGGAACTCCTGGCAGAAGAACCAAAGACCTATGACCCTAAAAAGTTCGGCATTGTGGGAATCCCAGCAGTGAAAGAACTGGTTATGAAGCGAATTAAAGTTTGTGGAAGTGCCGGAAAAGCATAACGATCATACCGGCCGATTTAGAAGCCCCAAACTATATGAGATTAATATTTAAACAGGGACAGAATATTTTAGCATTCTGCCCCTGTTTGCGTCCGATAATTCGGGAAAGCATTAAAGGCAGTGTCTTGAAAAAGACTGTCTTTTTCTTTTGGGATGCAGAAGGGCGTGACTTCAATGCATAGTTATACCATTTCTTTTATCATTTTTTGATTTCATGTATAAATACCTTATTTTCAAGATGCAGAATCTGATTTCTTAAAATACGTCCATGTAAAATTCAGAAATTCCCGATGCAAAGTAAATGACGGAGAGTCATGCATTTTATTCCATGTAAGATAAACCGTAGTATCACAAGTTCCTTTTTCGGTCATAGCACTCGCTTGGTAAAGTTTGGAAGGGTTATAAATAGACGTAGGGGCAATTAATGCAATTCCAAGATTGGCCGAAACCAAGGAGGCGCAGGCAGAGTTGTCATAAACTTCATACCGGATATTAGGCTGAAAGTCTGCATCTTGGAAAAAGCCAAGCACCAGTTGGTGAAAACCGGTAGATTCATGAAAAAAGACGAAATCTTCCTCTTTCAGAGTATCCAAGAAAACATGGGAACAATTGGCTAATCGATGCTCGGAGCTCATCAAAATCACCAGGTTTTCAGTATAAAGGGAAGTAAACTGCAGACGGTCATTCAGATTGTCATCTGGAATGATGCGTCCGAAGACGAAATCTGTATTGCCGGCTGTCACATCTTGAATCAGTTCCATATTTGGTGCCTGTTTCAGATGAATGATCACATCCGGAAACTTTTTTTTGAAGTCACGTATCAGCTGCGGGATTAGAGAAATACCCAAAGAATAGGTGGAAGAAATATGCAGAGTTTTATTTTCCGACAGTTCCATCTGACGGATTTCCTGCTTGGCAATCTCAATTTTCTGGATTGCACCGGAAATATGCGAAAGAAAAATTTTCCCATATTCAGTTAACGTAATCCGGCGCCCGATCTTGGAAAACAGAGGAATGCCGAGCTCCACCTCCAAACTGGAAATTGCCATGCTAAGTGCGGGCTGTGAGATGTGAAGCTGGTTGGCGGCTTGGGTCATATGTCCTAGATCTGCTACAGCTTTAAAATATTCAAGTTGTTGTAAATTCATAGTATTCTCCTAAAATATATTCTATTTATATCAATTTTTCTTATAAATCCATAAAAACATGTGAATAGTCATACAGTATATTTTATATTATAATCATCCATAAGGCAATAGAAAGTGTGTAATACATCTAAAGTGAGGAGAGATAAAATATGGATCCGGATTTACAGCTTAAAAAAAGTGTCGGTATGGAAAGTATTATATTCCTGCTTGGAATCGGAATGTTTTTTGTGGTATTCAGCTTGAAGATGGGAACGGTTAACATGATCAACACTGTAATGAATACATCATATGATATTTTGATTTCTACGGTTCTTTACATTACGGCAATAGCTGTGATCATGGGTGCACTCAGTGAATTGCTTTCAGAGTTTGGGGTTATTTCCGTAGCGAATAGGATTCTCTCGCCGCTTGCAAAACCGGTTTATGGGATGCCGGGTGCAGCGGTTCTGGGGATTTTCAGTACTTATTTATCCGATAATCCGGCTATTTTGACCTTGGCGGAGAGTAACAATTATCGCTGTTATTTTCAGAAATACCAGATTCCGGCACTAACGAACTTAGGTACCTCTTTTGGGATGGGACTGATTGTTACGGCATTTATTATCAGTATCCCCTTAACGGGTGGGGAGAGCATGATTGACGCGGCGGTGATAGGAAATTTGGGAGCCGTCGCAGGCAGTATTGTCAGTACTCGTCTGATGCTGCGCCATTCCTCCCATCATTATGGAGAAAAGGGCAAAGAAAGGGCAAGTGAAGGGCAGGAACAGGAATTTGACGTGATGGCATTTCGGAAAATACGGCAGGGCAACTTGTTCTCACGTTTTCTGGAAGCAATGTTAGATGGCGGGAAATCCGGTGTGAAAATGGGTGTTTCCATTATTCCGGGAGTACTGATCATCTGCACACTGGTTCTTATGTTTACGAATGGTGCCTCGGCAGATGGCACGTATACTGGAGCGGCCTATGAAGGAATCGGGCTATTGCCGGTTCTGGGTGAAAAACTACAGTTTATATTCCGACTGCTTTTCGGCTTTAGCAGTCCTGAGTGTATATCGGTGCCGATTACTTCGCTTGGGGCAGCAGGAGCAGCCATATCACTGATTCCAAACCTGGTATCCAAAAATTTGGCAAATGGTAATGATGTTGCAGTTTTTACTGCTATGTGTATGTGCTGGAGCGGCTATTTAAGTACGCATATCGCCATGATGGAAAGTCTGGGGTGCCGGAAGCTGGCCGGGAAGGCGATTATTTCGCACACAATTGGGGGATTAACTGCCGGAATTGCGGCACATCTGTTATATTTGGCCTGGAATATGATTCGATAAAATAAGAGTACTCAATAAATATGAGGAGGTAATACAACAATGGAATTGAAGTTGGGAATTGAAACGAGAAACGAGTATTTAAACCTGGAACTGATGAAGGGGGCATTGACGCTGGTACGGGATGTGATGCTTGTAAAAGAGGGTGAAAATGTAGTGATCAGCGGTGATACCTCTACAGATAAACGTGTGATGGATGCGGTAGCGCAGGCTGCTTATGCAATTGGCGGAATCCCCAGCATCCTGATGTATGCCACGGCACCGAATGCATGCATAGAACCACCTGCGCCAATCGGAGCAGCGGTAGCGAAGGCAGATGTATGGATTGAATTTACGTATTCGTATATTATGCATTCCAAGGCTTTTCGGGATGCTATGGACTTTGGTGCGCGTTATATCTGTCTGACTGGTATGGATGTGGATATGATGGTAAAAACTATATCCTGTGTAGATTATGAAACGATGATCGAATTGGGAGAACATATCAAAGGAATCTTGGAGCAGGCAGATGAGGTTATCATCCGGAGTAAAAATGGGACAGATCTGCATGCCAATAACCGAGGGAGGGGAATCCGCCACTCAGGACAAAAGGCCACCCGAAAAGGCTACCCGATCATGCTGGGAGGACAAATTAGTTGGTGTCCTGTAGAAAGTACGATTAACGGCAAATTGGTATTTGATGGAGCTTTATGGCCTCCGTTGGAGCTGGGCAAGCTGAATTCTTCAGTAGAAATCATGTTTTCAGAGGGACGGATCACGGATGTTGCAGGCGGTCCGGATGCAGCAGTATTCCGTTCTTGGCTAGACAGCTTCAAGGATGATGCCATGTATCGTCTGGCACATTATTCATTAGGATTCAACCCAGGTGTAACGGCGACGACAGGGCGTATCGTGGAGGATGAAAGAGTATTCGGATGTATGGAATTCGGTATTGGGAGTCAGGGAAAGGCCATCATGGGCGAGTTCTGGACAGCAGCTTCTCATACAGACGGAACACTTTTGCGTCCGACGATAATTCTGGATGGAAAGGTCTTTGAGCAGGACGGTGTATATATGGAAGAAAAATGCCGGGCACTGTGTAAAAAATTAGGTGTGGCAGGATATTAATTAGAGTACTCTGTTATGGTTAGGAGGGAGCATGGATACCTTTGAAGCTTTAAAAGATTTAAGATTTTATCAATATTTTTGCGAAATTTCCGCAATTCCAAGAGGGTCCGGAAATGAAAAGGCAATCAGTGACTATCTGGTTACATTTGCAAAAGCAAATGGACTTGCATGGGAGAGAGATGGAGCTGATAATGTGGTGATCAAAAAAGAGGCATCATTTTCATACGGGAATAAGCCGGCCGTAATACTGCAATGTCATATGGATATGGTGTGTGTATCAGGTTCAGACAGCTCTCATGATTTTTTAAGAAATGGGATTATTCCATTGGAACAGGATGGATTTCTGATGGCAGACAGAACTACACTAGGTGCCGACAATGGAATCGGGATGGCTTATTTACTGGCAATTTTAAAGGAAGAGCATTTGCGGCATCCAAAACTGATTGCGATTTTTACAACTGGTGAAGAAACCGGATTGAAAGGAATGGCGGCATTAGATGCATCCGAATTGGAGGCAGATCGAATGATCAATCTGGATGGGGAAGGAGAAGGGATCTTATTTGCAAGTTGTGCAGGCGGAGAACGATATGAAATGAAGATACCTCTCAAGTGGGAATCCATTCATGAAGCGGAACAGCGGAAATGTTATAAACTTCTTTTATCTGGATTCTCGGGAGGGCATTCCGGGATTGACATTGACAAAGGACGAGCTAATGCTGTAATTTTACTGGCGAGGTTTTTGAAAGTATTGGTCAAGAAAAGAAATTATCACGTATGTGCCTTGGAAGGAGGCAGCAAAGAAAATGCAATTCCAAGAGACGCATCTGCCTGTATTTGGATGAATGAGGACGAGGCGGCACAGGCATTGGAAGAAATCAGGGAGTTTGAACAGCAAATTTTACTGGAGTATGCGAAGAAGGAACCTGCTTTTACGATCCGTCTGGAGGAATGTAATGGAAAAACCATGCCGCAAAAAGAGCTGGATATCCTAGCGGAAAAATCCGGAATACATCCGCAGTCTCTGGAAAAATTACTGTCTGCCGTTTTATTGATCCCGAATGGTGTCCTGTCGTTCCATCCGCATTTGGAGAGGACTTTAGATGCTTCTTCTAATCTGGGAATCCTGACGATAGAAGAAGAAAAAGTGATATTGAGAGGATTAGTACGTGCGAATCAAAATACCAAAAGGGAAGATGCCATGAACAGGATTTATCAGCTGGGGCTATTGCTGGATGGACAGGTAGAGGTAAAAAACGGATATCCGGCATGGGAATATCAGGAAATATCGCAGTTGAGAGAATACTGCTGCAGGATATATCAGGAGATGTATGATAGGTCAATGGAGGTTTCCGCTATTCATGGTGGATTGGAATGTGCACTGATGCACGAAAAGCGTCCGGATATGGATATGGTGTCGATCGGCCCGAATCTGTATGATGTTCATTCACCGGAAGAAAAGGCTGAAATTGCCTCATTAATCCGTATGTGGAACTATGTAATCAAACTGTTGGATAACTGGTAAAGCAATATGATACAGGAATACCCTGTATATATATACAGATGCAAAGGGTTATAGGTTACCTTTATCAATCTAAATACATTATATTAGGAGGGTGTATGGAAAGACTTCGAATCGGGATTTGCCAGATGAGTGTCCAGGAAGGAGGAAAAGCTTATAATGTGAGGAAGTTGGAGCAGGTTGCCGAAGCTTTTGCCAGGCAGAACAATCCGCCGGATCTTTTGTGTTTTCCGGAACTGTGTATATCAGGCTATGACTGGGAAATGTTATCTGAAAAAAAAGAATGTGAAAAACACATCGTATCACAAATTGCCGGACGGTATGCGATTCCCATACTGGCAGGTGTGCTTGTGCAGGATAACGGACAGCTTTATGATGCGGTCTGTATTTGGGGTGCGGATGGAACAGAGCTATCGGAATATCGGAAGATTCATCTTTGGGGTGAAGAAGAGAACTATTTTGCAAAAGGAAATCGCCTTTGCCTTGTCGATTTCAAAGGATGGAAGCTGGCGGTTATGATATGTGCAGATCTTGGTTTCGCACCACTTTCGACCGAAGCCGCCCTGCAGGGAGCGGATGTGATTATCTATCCCAGCGCATGGAGCGGCGGATATCATTATGTAGAAACGCTGCTGCTGACGGCAAAAACCCGGGCCATAGAAAACCAGATCTACACGATTGCCCTGAACCGTGCATCAGGGAGTGCATCATATTGCGGCAACAGTCTTGTTTGTGGTCCGGATGGGACTATACTGCTGCATTTCGACCATGATCTGGAAGCCTGCCAGGAAGTTATGTTAGAGAAAAATCGAATCCAGGAAACACGAAAGCTTCTTCCGTGGCTGCAAATGCGAAGACCTGATATCTATCAGGACATTAGTAAACATTAAAAAGGAAATAAGGAATAAATAACAGTTATTTATGGGAGGTATGTGATATGTCACAAAATTCAGTAAAAGAAAAAACAGAATCTGCCAAAAGTGAAACTTATGTTGAAGACCCAATGACACCGGTACCGGAAAATCAACGCCAGAAATGGATTACGCCTGCGGTTATCAATGGAGGCCTGGAATTCAGCGTGCCGGTTATGATGATCGGGTCGACGCTCATCGGTGCTTTTGGATTGAAAGGTATGGTGCCCGTAGTATTATTTGCATTTTTGTGTATCACCTGGATCGGTAATTCCATCGGCGGTTTTATAGGTGCAAAAACAGGATTACCATCGGCGGTCATTGCAAGGTCGGGTTTTGGAGACAAGCAGGCGAAATTTATTATTGCCTTAGTAATCGGTACGGTCAGTCTGGGATGGTGGTCCATTCAAACATCTGTTACTGGTAATGCTCTTTGTGCGGTTCTTGGTATTGATTACTCGGTAAATCAATTTGCCTGGGTAATTTCAGTTATTGTAGTAGGCCTGCTTTTTGCAATTCCTTCTATCATAGGATATTCCTCCATGAAATGGACGGATTATATTGCGGTACCAGCCGGACTGCTTCTTTGTGCAATCGGTATTTATCTGGCATTTAATAACTTTGGAATCGATACGATTTTAAGTTATCAAGGGACAGGTGCCATGAGCTTTACTGGGGGCGTGACGCTTATCCTTGGATTGAATATTTCACAGTTCGTGATTTCAGCTGACTACACCCGCTATGCAAGACCAAAGGTGCGTGATAATATCCTGATTCCGCTTGGTATCATCGTGATTGGCGTACCACTGATTTTCGTAGGTGCCGTGATGGCAGTAGGGATGGGAACGGCGGATATTGTTGCTGTTATGCAGAATCTGGGATTCCCGGTGTGGGGATTTCTGGTACTTTGGTTAGCTTCCTGGACCAGCCAGTTAGTGAACAACTACAGCATGGGACTGTGTTACGCCAGTATTATCGGTGTCAATACCAACAAAGGAAGAATGCTGGTTACTTTAGGAGGTACCGTTATTGCAATTATCCTTTGTTTGCTTGGCTTTCTGGATCATTTTATGGACATGCTGATTATTGCGGGACTTTGCTATCCGGCGATTGCAGGTGTTATATTCGTGGATTTCTTCGCACGCAGACAAAAATGGGAAGATAAAATAGGTTGGAACTGGTGTGCTACGGGTGCGATGATAGCTGGAATAGCCACGGGTTATCTTACGGCTTATGTAAAACCGATCGGTATCCCGGCTATTCAGTCTCTGGTGGTTACGGGGATTGTATATTACCTGGCCATGAAATGGAAGGCAAAAATCGCACCGGATCAATTTACGGAAGGTATCTTTTAACCTACATAACTCCAATGAATCAAATACCCCGGATTTTCTCCCTTTTTTAATATTTATGCTTGTATTATATGATTTGTTTTGAGATCAGACAAATACATATGAAGATATGAAAGTTATAAATAAAAATAAATAAGACCGATTTAATGCTGTTTAGAACGATACAAAGTAAGATTTGAGAGAGAAAATTTCTAAAAATTGATGCCGGGAATATTTATCAGGAGGTACCTATGTTTCGAAATATGGAGTATATCTATAAAGTATATAAAGAAAAAAGTTTCTCAAAGGCGGCAGAGAAGCTGTATATTTCGCAGCCATCTTTAAGCCTTACAATTAAAAAAACGGAGACGCAGGCAGGCGCGAAAATATTTGACCGCAGTACTACACCGATTTCCCTGACAGATTGTGGGAGAGAATACATCCGATGTGCAGAGCGGATCATGGACATTGAATCCGGATTCAATAATTATCTCAGCGATATCAATGACCTGAAAACAGGAACATTGTCGATAGGAGCAGGAAACTTTTTCGCATCCTATATTCTTCCGCCAATTATCGCAAGATTCCAAGCACGTTATCCACATATCAATATCAATCTGGTGGAGAGTGATACGTTCCATTTAGAAAAACGGCTCTACGCAGGTGAACTGGATTTGGTGGCGGATAATTATGATTTTGATAAAACGGTCTATAAAAAGCATTTTTTTTACAGCGAACAGATGGTTTTGGCTGTACCGGAAAGCCTTTCGGGCAAACAGGCAGCAAAGAAATACAGTCTGACCGTTGATGATATATTAAAAGGCAAGCATCTGGAATTAACCGTAAAGGGTGTACCGTTGGAATTATTTCGACATACGCCGTTCGTTATGCTGAGGCCAGGAAATGACACGCATTATCGGGCAGAAAAAATTCTAAAAGAATATCAGATTTCTCCGCCGGTCATCCTGGAGCTGGATCAGCTGGCAACGGCCTATCATGTGGTATGTCAGGGGATGGGTGCTGCTTTTATCAGTGATACCATTGTACGGGAAACGCTGCGGGATTCTCACACTGCCTACTATAAAATAGACAGCAGCTATGCCAAACGGAGCAATTATCTGTATTACAAGAAAGGGAAATATCTGACACGGGCGATCCGGGAATTTCTGACGATGCTGGAATGAAATAGCTGTCTCTGTACCCTCTCTTTCACCTTGGTGGTATTCACTTTATGTCAAATGAAGTATCCACACAAAACTTACATACTACCAAAACCCAGCCACTGTGTACGAGGAGAGATGCGGTGCTGTTTGCAAGACCATAGCATGAGCTGCTAAAGATACTTACAGAAATAGAGTCCAAATCCCCGGCAAAAACTTGCTTCCCAAGCGAGTTTTTGTATCCACCTGAAATGCGTTTTCACCAGAAAACGGATTGAATGTGGATAGTCCGGGGATTTGGGCTCTATTTCTGTTAGCATC
>Ga0153940_1000360_pt1 | contig 24949 bp, 27 predicted proteins | sample TSNJ024MetaG_FD_104736 | JGI IMG/M metagenome (GOLD analysis project Ga0153940, IMG submission 104736) | Attine ant fungus gardens microbial communities from New Jersey, USA - TSNJ024 MetaG | ecosystem: Host-associated > Fungi > Mycelium > Unclassified | place: USA: New Jersey, Brendan T. Byrne...
ATTGATGATCCCGTTGTCTCTTAATTAAGATTTTTGTTACATATTATTTTTCGACCGCCTGTTGACGGTTTGTTTGCCATACCCAATTTTATTGGCTGGCCTCTACTTCTTAGTTTCAAACTTGATTCCTCCTCATCATATTTCATTTATTCATCAATGAATCGCCCCTGGCAGAGACAATGTGATAGCCGATGGATTGCATTTGTTCTATTAAGAGATTCAGTGATTCAGCTGCTTCGCTACCGGAATAGACTTTGTTGTCATACAGGCTGTAGTCAGCCCGTACATCAGCCGGTGAGAGGTTTGGCATGATCACGTTGGCACCGGCCAGGACACCTCGTGTCCGTCCGTCAGATGCGATTGAACCGAGGGCGGTCGTTGATGGCAACAGAACCTTTGGCAGCAACAGCCGGATCAACGCGAGCATATATAAGGTCAGCTCGGCAGAACCGGAGTCTTGGTCGGCAAATGGAGTGTCATGGTGAGAAATAAATGGTCCGATCCCAACCATGTGGGGCTGCAATTTCTCCAAAAACAGCATATCCGCAGCTAGATGTTCGGTAGTCTGCCCAGGCGAGCCGACCATGAAGCCGGTTCCAACCTGATAGCCGATCGCTTTCAAGTCTGCAAGACACTGTTGGCGGCGGGCGGCGGTCAGCCCGGGCGGATGCAGTTCTTCGTAATGGGCCGGATCATAGGTCTCGTGCCGCAGCAGATAGCGGTTGGCACCGGCATCATAGAAAGCTTTATAGCTCCCGTAAGACTTTTCACCGATGGACAATGTGATCGCACAATCGGGATAAGCGGACCGTATTGCCGTGATAATGTCAACCATCCGGCCATCATCGAAATACCCGTCTTCTCCGCCCTGCAGGACAAAGGTGTAAAATCCCAGCCGGTATCCGGCAGCACAGCAATCAAGAATCTGTTGTTTGGTAAGCCGGTAGCGGTGGACCTGGCGGTTACTTTTGCGGATGCCGCAGTAATAACAGTCATTCCGGCAATAATTCGTGTATTCGATCAACCCCCGGATATAAATGTCATGGTTATAATGACGGTGCCGGATCTCACGGGCGCGGGCAAACAGGTAATCGGCGGACTCCGGCGAACGGTTACGGATGATTTGGCTCCACTCCTCTTTACTGAGGGAATGGGTAGAATTTAGTTTATCTATTAAATGTTTCATAAGTCCTCCGAAGCCGGTTTTAAGATTTGGCATAAATGGTTTTCGTGCTCAGACCGGACAGCATACCGATCTTACCGGAAAGTGCGCTGATCACATCGTTGGGAGCGTCCAGCGCGACACTGATGATTGAAATATTTTTTTCCCGGTGGGGAATGCCCATGCGCCCGATAATATAAGCCCCATATTCGCTCAGCAGATGGTTTAGCTGTTCGATCGATTCATGAGTGGATACGACGATTCCGATCAGGGCGATTCTGTTTTCCATATGATACCCTCCCTTGATAATGTACAAAAAAAGAACCTGTGCACAATCACAAGTCCTAATAAGGAGGGAAAAGCCCTCCGTGTATAGTATCGGTCTTATTTTTGCGCCTTCTTGCTCAGGTGTTACCCTTTGCAGTTAGTACGTATTTGAATCAGTATATCATGCATTTTCCCAATATTCAAGTTTTGAAAAATAATTTACATGAATTTTACATTTACCCGTGTTTAGATTTAATAATAAAAGAATATGCTTGAGAAGAAGAGGAAAAGATAAAGAAAAAGGAGAAAAAGATTATGAAATTAAAGAAGCTGTCAGCAAGTCTGGCGGTCTTAGGCATGGTATCGATATTGATGAGCGGATGTGGAAATGGAAACGGTGAAAAAATAAAGGATATCACTGTAGTATCCCGGGAAGACGGATCGGGGACCAGAAGTGCTTTTGTAGAACTGTTTGGCGTAGAAGAGGAAGTTGATGGAACCAAAATGGACATGACAACTGACGAGGCTCAGATTACCAATAGTACCTCAGTCGTTATGACAACGGTTGCAAATGATGAATATGCGATCGGATATATCTCGCTGGGAGCGATGTCCGATACGGTAAAAGCGCTTCGCATCGATGGCGTAGAAGCAACTGCCGATAATGTAAAGAACGGTTCATATAAGATTTCCCGGCCGTTTCAGATTGCCGTAAAACAGGGAGAGCAAACTGAGGTGACAGAAGATTTCATAAACTTTATCCTCAGTCAGGACGGTCAGGCGGTAGTGATGGACAACAGCTATATTCCAATGGATACTGCAGAGGTTTTTCAGTCTAATAATGCATCCGGAAAAATTGTTGTCGGCGGCTCATCCTCTGTGGCTCCGGTTATGGAGAAGCTGGCAGAAGCTTACCGGGCGTTTAACACAAATGCCAAGATTGAATTGCAGATAACCGATTCGACCACCGGAATGTCTGAGACCATCAATGGGAATTATGATATTGGTATGGCCTCGCGGGAATTGAAGGATACGGAGCTGGCCGGGGGACTAAATCCTCAGATCATTGCGCTGGATGGGATTGCAGTTATCGTGAATACCGATAATACCGTAGACGAATTAAGCAATGAACAGGTAAAAGAAATTTATACCGGGGAAGTACTGACCTGGAATGAGGTGGAAGAATAATGAAGCGCGGAGAAGGGACGGCAAAGTGGATCTTTACTGCGGCCGCCTGGACTTCAGTAGGAGCAGTTATACTTATTTGTGTATTTTTGTTTGCCAGTGGCTTTCCGGCCATTGGTAAAATTGGAGTAGTGGAATTTTTGACCGGAAAGATATGGAAGCCGGGAAATGATCTGTATGGGATTCTGCCGATGATTATCGGCAGTCTTTATATCACTGCCGGGGCGATGGTGTTCGGGATTCCGATCGGAATATTTACCGCTGTCTTTCTGGCTTATTACTGTCCGAAAAAAATATATCCTTTTTTAAAGCGGGCGGTGGACCTGCTGGCTGGCATCCCGTCGGTTGTATATGGTTTCTTTGGGCTGGTGGTTTTGGTGCCGTGGATCCGGAGCATCGGCAGAGGCCTGGGCTTCGGTGGCAATGGCAGCAGTATTCTGACCGCATCGCTGTTATTGGGAATCATGATCCTGCCGACCATCATCGGCGTCACCGAATCTTCCCTCCGGGCGGTTCCGGTGCAGTATTATGAAGGTGCATTAGCATTGGGGGCGACTCATGAGCGCAGTATTTTCAGAGTAGTACTGCCGGCGGCTAAATCGGGTGTGGTAACCGGTGTAGTCCTGGGAATCGGCCGGGCGGTCGGTGAGACCATGGCGGTCGTAATGGTGGCTGGAAATCAGGCCCGTATGCCTGCCGGATTGTTTAAAGGGGTACGGACTCTGACTGCTAATATCGTTATTGAAATGGGCTATGCGGCAGATATTCACCGGGAAGCGCTGATTGCTACAGGAGTGGTATTGTTTATTCTGATCCTGATATTAAATATCGTTGTTGCCCTGCTGAAGAGAAAGGAGCGGTCATGAGATATTCTTCTAATTTAAAACAGAAATTGCAATTATATAAACGCCGTCCGGGGTCATTTATCATGATGATTCTGGTCATCGGCTCAGCGCTGACCACTTTTCTGGTGCTGTTCTTTCTGGTGCTTTACATTCTAAGCAAAGGGCTGCCGTATATTACACCATCGCTTTTTTCACTGCGTTATACATCGGAAAATGTATCGGTCATACCGGCTCTTATAAATACTGTTATTATGACCTTTCTGTCTTTGGTGATCGCGATCCCTCTGGGAATCGGAGCGGCAATATTCCTGGCCGAGTATGCCCGCCGGGGAAACCGGTTTATATATGTGATCGGGCTGACCACCGAAACCCTGTCCGGTATCCCTTCGATCATATATGGACTGTTTGGGATGATCTTTTTTGTAACGACTTGCGGATGGGGGTACTCATTACTGGCTGGGGCGTGTACGCTGGCCATCATGATCCTGCCGTTAATCCTCCGGACCACCGAAGAAGCCCTGAAATCGGTGTCTGATACTTACCGGGAAGGAAGCTTTGGGCTCGGGGCAGGGAAACTGCGGACCATTTTCCGCATCGTGCTGCCGTCGGCAGTACCGGGAATCCTCGCCGGCATTATTCTGGCGGTGGGGCGAATCGTCGGTGAAACGGCGGCCCTGATCTACACCGCCGGAACGGTGGCCCAGATTCCTAAAAGTGTACTGGAATCAGGACGGACACTGTCGGTACACATGTATAATCTGGCCAACGAAGGGCTGCATATGGATCAGGCCTATGCGACGGCAGTTGTATTACTGGTCCTCGTACTGGGGATCAATACCCTGTCGGCAGCAGTGGCTAAAAAAATGACGAAAGGACAGCGATAAAGCATGAGTAAGATAAAAGTAAAGGATCTGGACCTGTACTATGATGAGTTCCAGGCTCTAAAATCGGTCAATCTCGATATTGAAGCGAATAAGATCACAGCCTTTATCGGACCTTCAGGCTGCGGGAAATCTACCCTTCTGAAGTGTATAAACCGGATGAATGATCTGGTTGAAAATTGTAAAATAGATGGAGAAATATTGCTGGACGGTGAAAGTATTTACGGCGATATTGATCTGAATCTGCTGAGAAAACGGGTGGGAATGGTATTTCAAAAACCAAATCCTTTTCCTATGAGTATATATGATAATATCGCCTATGGTCCCAGGACCCATGGCGTGTGGTCAAAATCAAAGCTGGACGGCATCGTCGAAAAGTCACTCCGATCGGCAGCTATCTGGGAGGAATGCAAAGACCGCTTAAAGAAGAGTGCTCTGGGGATGTCCGGCGGGCAGCAGCAGCGTCTTTGTATTGCCAGAGCGCTGGCGGTACAGCCGGAAGTGCTGCTGATGGACGAGCCGACCTCAGCGCTGGACCCGATTTCTACGTCTAAAATAGAAGAACTTGCGATGGAATTAAAAAAGGAATATACTATTGTCATAGTGACACACAATATGCAGCAGGCGGTTCGGATTTCTGATAACACCGCATTCTTCCTTTTAGGAGACCTGGTGGAGTATAATAACACTGAGAAACTATTTTCAATACCATCCGATAAACGAACAGAGGATTATATTACAGGGAGGTTTGGATAGATGATGCGCAGTAAATTCGATATGCAGTTAGAGGAACTAAATGAGGAACTGACCCGCATGGGCGGGTTGTGTGAGGAAGCAATCGGCAAGGCCGCTCAGGCTCTGCGGGAAGGCAGTGCCGAGAAGGCCAGAGAGATGATCGCGGCAGATGAAGAGATCGATCAGATGGAAAAGGAGATTGAGCGCATGTGTCTAAAGCTGCTTTTGCAGCAGCAGCCGGTGGCGAAAGATCTGCGGCAGATCTCCGCGGCTCTTAAAATGATCACCGACATGGAACGGATCGGCGATCAGGCGGCTGATATTGCTGAGATCATCCTTTCTGCCGACCTGTCGGAAGGTACCGATATGGAAGAGATCAGTGAAATGGCAGCCGGTGTGTCCAAGATGGTAAATGACAGTATCCTGGCTTATGTAAACAAAGACCTGACCCTGGCCAAGGAGGTGATCCAGGCCGATGACCGGATCGACGCAATGTTTGACAGTATCAGGCAAAAACTGGTACTGCTTATTCAGGGTGGCAACCAGGGTGAGACTGCGATTGATCTGATCATGGTGACCAAATACCTGGAGCGGATTGGGGATCATGCTACCAATATCGCGGAGTGGGTTGAATTTTCCATTACTGGGGTCCATATTGATCAGAACTAAAGGAGAACAGGATGATATACTGTGTGGAAGATGATAAAAATATCCGCGAACTCATTATATATACGCTGAGGACGACCGGATATGATGCGTGCGGCTTTGCAGAAGGCCGCACCTTTTGGGATGCTCTGGAAGATCAGCTGCCGGAGCTCATTTTGCTTGACATCATGCTCCCGGGAGAAGATGGTATACGAATTCTCAGTAAACTGCAGGGGTCCATCCGGACGAAAGATATTCCTGTGATCATGGTCACGGCGAAAGGAAGTGAATATGATAAAGTGGCGGGACTGGAAGCCGGAGCGGATGACTACATAGCCAAGCCATTTGGGATGATGGAACTGGTGGCCCGGATTAAAGCCGTGCTGCGGCGCAGCGAAAAGCCGGAGAAAGATGCCGGCAGAATGAGCATGCATGACCTGCTGCTCGATTTGGAAAAGCATGAGGTACGCTCTGGGGGGGAAGTGATCAACCTGACCCTGAAGGAGTTTGAACTGCTGCATTATCTGATGAGGAATCCCGGCATTGTATTAACCAGGAATCAGATTTTGGAGAAAATCTGGGGCTATGATTTTTCCGGTGAGACCCGCACGGTCGATGTACATGTCCGAACCCTGCGGCAGAAACTTGGGCCCCAGGGACAATGGATTGAAACGGTTCGGGGTGTCGGTTACCGGATGCGCGAATAGCGGGAGAAGAAGGTATGAGGAAAAAGATACAACAGAGTATGGTGCTGGTATTTTCGGTGGCGTTAATGATTTCTTATGTCATTTTTACGGTGATCGTATACCGTCAGACGGTGATTGCGGCTGAAAATGAACTGAAGCAGGAAGCCGATTATATTCAGACGGCGATTCATATTGCCGGTGACAGTTATCTGAAGCAGATGGATGCCGTTCGCGTAAGCACCAGAGTTACGCTCATTGATCCTGAGGGCGGGATATTATATGATTCCCATGAAAATGAAGTGGAACTGGGCAATCACAGCACCCGGCCGGAATTCCGGCAGGCGCTTGCCAAAGGAGAAGGCAGTGATACCCGGAGCTCCGATACCATTCATCAGGAGATGATATATTATGCAATCTTACTGGAAGATGGTAATGTTCTGAGAGTGTCAAAAAATATCGGAACAGCCATGTATCAAGCCTATACCATATTGCCGACGGCAGCAGTGCTGACGGTACTAATGCTGGTGTTGTCATGGATCCTGGCTAAATGGCAGGCCCGACGGCTGGTCCGGCCGATCGACCGGATAAATCTGGAGGAGCCGCTTAACAGTGAGGTATATGAAGAGCTGGTACCGTTTTTGGAGCGCATTGACACACAAAATAAGGAAAAACAGGCAGCGGTTGATATGCGCAAAGAGTTCTCGGCCAATGTCTCTCATGAGCTGAAAACGCCGCTGACCTCTATTTCCGGTTATGCTGAACTGATGAAAAAGGACCTCGTAAAACCGGAGGATATTAAAATGTTTTCCGAGCGGATATATAACGAAGCCAGCCGGTTGATTGCCGTGATCGAGGATATTATCAAACTGTCCCGGCTGGATGAAGGGAAGATTGACCAGGAGAAGGAAGATGTGGATTTGTTTGCCCTGGCCCGGGAGGTGACCGACCGGCTTCATTCTAAGGCGGCGGCTAATGATATCCGGATCGCGGTGACCGGAGAACCGGTTGTATACAAAGGGATCCGGCAGATACTGGATGAGATGATCTATAATCTCTGCGATAACGCTATCAAGTATAACCATAGGGGCGGTGAAGTATCGGTGTGGGTGGGCAGCACTCTGCAGGGCAAGAAGCTGATCATCACCGATACCGGCATCGGCATTCCAAAGGAAGATTATGAGCGGATATTTGAGCGTTTTTACCGGGTGGATAAGAGCCACTCCAAAGAGAGCGGAGGAACCGGACTTGGCTTGTCCATCGTAAAGAACGGAGCACTGCTCCATAAAGCCGGGATTCATCTTGAAAGTGAACTTGGCAAAGGGACTAAGATAGAAATAGACTTTGCGCAGTGATAAAAGGAGGAAGGTTATGCAGCTTGGTTTTATAGGATGCGGGAATATGGCATCGGCAATGATAAAGGGAATATTAGCAAAAGGGATTTTTACTGCAGAAAATATCATCGCTTCCAATTCAACGGCGGGCAGTGCCCGACGGACGGAAGAAGAGTTGGGAATATCAGCGGTGACCGATAACGTGATAGTGGCAGAAAAAGCCAGTGTGATCTTCCTGGGAGTGAAACCGGATTTGTATCAGACGGTAATTGAAGAAATCAAAGATACCGTGGGGCCGGAAAAAATCGTTGTATCAATCACACCGGCCAAGAATTTTGCCTGGATGGAAGCACAGTTCGGGAAAAAGGTGAAACTGGTTCGGACGATTCCCAATACACCCTGTCAGACCGGCGAAGGAATGACCGGCGTATGTTATAATGAATGGATTTCAGAAACAGAGATTGGTCGGGTGGAAGAAATTCTGAACAGTTTTGGCATGGTGGAAGTGCTGCCGGAACATTTAATGGAAGTAGTCGGTTCGGTAGCGGGCAGTTCACCGGCGTTTATCTATATGATCATCGAAGCCATGGCAGATGCCGCGGTGGAAGCGGGAATGCCGCGGGCTCAGGCTTATCGGGTGGCAGCCCAGGCGGTGACCGGCAGCGGCCGGATGGTGCTGGAAAGCGAAAAACATCCGGGGCAGCTCAAAGATGAAGTGTGTTCCCCCGGCGGATCCACCATCGCAGGAGTCCGGGTATTGGAAGCGCAGGGGGTGAGAAGTGCCATGATCGAAGCAGTCAAGGCCACTGTGGAAAGGGCAAAAAGATTATAATAAATTTAAGATGGGTGGGGCAGCATTAAGATGGAAAAGCAACTGGATTATTTTACGATTGACGATGCGTTTGGCGGCAGCCAGGCGTGGTTTCGCAACATCGTTATGAATATCGGCGGGTGTGCCGCCGCGACGGCATGTGACAGCTGTATCTACTTTGGCCGGATGTTTGACCGGCCAAAACTGTATCCTTATGATTTGTGGAACCTGACGAAAGAGGATTATGTCAGTTTCAGCCAGAAGATGAAACCTTATATTCGGCCCAGAGTCAAAGGGGTTCATAAACTGGAATGGTATATTGACGGACTAAACCGCTATCTGGATGATGTGGGAGAGAGCATCCGGATGGAAGGGTTTTCCGGTGAGCACAGTTATGAAGAGGCAAGGGCGCTGGTAATACAGCAGATCGATAAGGGTTATCCGATCCCCTGTCTCTTGCTGCATCACCAGGATAAAGAGCAGTTTAAAGATTTTATCTGGCACTGGTTTCTCTTTGTTGGATACCGGGAGCGAGGGAATGAATTAATTATTACCATAGCAACCTATGGGCAGGCAACTGAATTTTCCCTGCGGGAACTATGGAATACCGGGAATGATGAAAAGGGCGGTCTGATCTATTATCGGGATTTATAAACAGCAGTTTGTAGAAGAAACCATTCAGACCAGTTACCGTAAAGGTGGAGTTGCCGCCAGTCCTTTGGATGCCGCCAGTAAGCAGGCGGTGAAGCGCCTGGTGCATGAAACAGTAGTGGAAGTGCCCTTGCCCGAAAGGAACGTTCCACTTGCTTGGACACTGTGCGGTTTTCAGACCGCCCCTCGGAAGCCCTTTGCTCTGCCAGTAATTCATGGGGGTCAAGGAAAGAGGGAAGTCGTGATTCTCTATCAGGTATCGCAGGATTTCATATTCCATTTTTGTGAGCTTCAATCTTGCGGCGTTGTAAAATATTCTGCGTGAATCTGATAAAACCAAGAATTTTTCATATGTCATCATTCCTGATGGTTTTCTCGGCGGTTTATCACGTTCATTACATCGCAATAATTGAGCCAGCGCCAGTTGGACGTTTAGCTCCATGTTGCCGTTAATTTCGTATATACGTCCGCGCCGTTATGGAGCGCCTCCACTTCTTTTTCTGTCGTATAGTTTGTATCAATTATAAAGATAAACGTCGGGGCTGTATCTCTCATTGTTTTCAGCAGAGGCAAATAATTTACATTACCCGCGTTAGTCGCGGTAAACAAGAAAGGTTCTTTAGTAAGCTTTTCAATGGCTTCCTGCATGGTGTCCACCCGAACGGTGGATATCCCGTGTTTCAGCCATTCGGTCTGCTCACGTTTTGAAACCTCTATATCTTTATCTACCTCCAGCATCGTGCCCCACAGCGCCATATTGCTGTTGTCGCCGGTTTGAGGTTGTTCGGGCTGTGCCGCCGCTGTGCTAAAAAGATCACGCTGTGCCAGCACATTCAGTCGGCTTATACAGAGTGTTTATTGTATATTTTTATCACATTTATACTTTTTCTTTTTCCTTGCAATAACCACTATTCCGAGTATGCTTGCCGACAGCAAAACCGCCAGAATATATGGAATTTGCGAATGGTCGCCTGTGTCTGGATTGTCTGGGTCAGGCGAAGGTTCGATAATTTCCCACTGTGCATACAGGGTATGCGCCTCATTTATCGTTACGATGGTTTCGGCGGTCACTTTTGTTCCGCCGGTTTTCGTGGTATACCAGCCCTTAAAGGTGTTGCCATCTCTTATGGGAACAGGAAGGGCTCCGTATGTCTCGTTATAGACGACGGTTTTGGACGTTGTCGTTACCGTGCCGCCCTGCGGGTCAAAGATCACCTTGACGCTGCTGATAGGAATTTGTTCCCAAACGGCATAGAGCGTGAGATTCTCTGCGGGCATCGTGATTTCCCCGCCCTCGGTATAACCTGTGCCCGTGCCGTCGGATTTGGTGTTCCAATCCTTAAATTGCCAGCCGTCGGGTGCGGTAAAGGTATTGTTTGCGACTGTGAATGCCTCGCCCGCCGTTTTGTCTGTTTCAGAGGGAGCCGTGCCGCTGCCTCCGTTTGCGTTGTAGGTCACGTTGTAGGTCTGCGTCGCCGTTGTAAAGGTATGGATGTGGGCTTCGGACATTCCACGCTCAATCCGGCTCACAAAATCATCAATGGTAACAGTATATTCAGTATTATACTCCAGACCGGTAAGGTCATAGGTTATGGTCGTCATATCGTCGTTCCATCTGGGATTTGACAGCGCCGCTTCGCCGCTTATTGTCACGCTGCCTCCATACATCATTTCCTGATTAAATGTTATCGTGAGCGTATCTGCGGATGATGGAAACATAATACCGCTGGGGGTTACGGATTCTACGGCCAGCTCAGGATCTTCCACGTAGATATATACCGTATATGTCTTTGTTGAACCGTCCTCGGCGGTTACAGTATATTCTACCGGGTCGGTGAAGTCCTGCGCCACATCGGAAGCAGGAGCGATGGACGTGCCGCTGTATACGATAGTTGGCGTCAGGTTGCTCACATCTGTCCCATATGGCATGGTTATGGAAATTTCATCCCTGTAAGAAATATACGTATTCCCAACCTGGTTCGGTATGGTAAAGCCTGTGATTTCCTTGGCGTTTGACAGCACCGTCAGCACATACGGTTCTTCTATCGTGCCCAAACCGGAATCAAAGACAACAGAGTCCAGATTAATTTTTAAAGCGGGGCGAACACCGTGGCTGGTGTCGACAACGCTGCCGGACACGACGCCGTTGGCGAGATAGACAAGATACGCATACCAGAGGTTGCTGGAATCGAATGGATTCTCCGCCAGCCAATAGTTGACCGCGCTACCGGCGCGGTTTGTCGCAATGTTTTCTGAAGGCGTTGCTGACAGCGACGCTTTCGTCGGTACGGTGATATTGCCGGTAATGGCGCTCTTTTCGGCGGTGGTAAAGCTGCCCGATTTAAAGCTGACTCCGTTAAGCCCGGCGAAGAGGGTTGAATCGGTAAAGGTCTTGGTATCGTTCCAAGTTGAAGAACCGTCATACTGTGCGTTATAAAGCACATATTCCGACAGCAGCGTGGCCGTGCTACCGCTCACTCCCGTCACCTTCCACAGGATGGACACACCGTCGTATGTGCCGAAATTGACGTAGTCGCCGGTATCGAGCGTAATATCCGCGGCGCTGACCGTTTGGGTTGTTGCCGGAAATACCCCCATTAACAACGCCAGCATGAGCAGCAGCGCCCCCAGTTTTTGAAATATCCTTGTTGTCATTGTAATTCCTCCATATTCTTTGTTGCGCATTTACATATTTTGTTTATTTTATTGCACGTTCCTTCTGCGCTTGCGGCGGGATAATACCAACGCCATTCCGCTTGTGCTGCCCAGCAGAAGTACGCACCAGAAGCCAAACCGGGACGTATCGCCGGTTCCCGGAGCGCTTGTATCTGGTGTTGCGGATCATCAGACTGTGCCGCTTTTTTGGTTGTGACCGACAATACCGCGCTGATTTCGCCGACAAGATAATTGTCTTTTGCCCTCATACGCATAACAAATTCATATTCCGTATCCGGCGTCAGGCCGTCAAACACATTGGAGTCCTGCCATGTCGCGCCGCCGGCCGTAATGCTGATCACATCGTCATTCGGGACGGAAAACGTGACAACACCATAACCGGAACCGCCGCTGGTTCCCAGTGTAAAGACACTATTCCCGTAAGTGACAGTGCCGCCTGATCTACCAGGCCCACGCCGATACTTTTTGTGCCTGTGGCGGCGATGTAGTAACCGGCCTGGCCGGAATATTCTGCGGTATAGTTATGATTCCCCGTGGCGGGGAACATGACGGTGCAGCTTGCCACACCGTTGGCATCCAGCGTAACCGTCCCAAGTTCCACATTGCCTTCCTTGAAGGTGACTGTTCCTGCCGGGACCGCGCACGCACCGGACACCGTGGCGGTAAGGGTCACATTTTGGCCGTGATCCACATTTTCCCCCGTAAGGGCAACGGTGGGGATGGCCTCGCTGACGGTCACGGTACCGGAGGTTACGCTGGCCGTGTTGTAAACAGCATCCGCCGCTTTGACGGCGGTGATGGTAAATATACCGGCTTTAAGGATAGTGACGGTATTCCCGGAAACACTGGCGACATCACGATCGCTGGAGGTAAAAGTCACCGCTCCCGAACCGGAACCGCCTTGGGTAGCGAGCTTGAAGGCAGAATCACCGTAGGTGTAGCTGCTGCCCAGCCCCGTGATAGACAGGGTGTTTTGAGTAGCCCTGTTAATTCCGCCGGAGATTGTAGTGGCGCCGGGGGTATCACTGCCGACCTGCGGAGTTCCCGTTTCGCCCAGCGGATGCCAGGTGACAATAAAACTGGCCGTCCCGTCCGACGATACATCGTAGTAATAGCGCCAGTTGCGCAGGGTATGCCGCCAGCTTTCGCGTACCTCCCGGCGCGAGCTTACCAACAAGACCGCTTTTTTCTTCACCTTCACACCTCCCGGTGCCGTTTTTTCTTCCAGAGAAAGCCGAAACCGGCTTGGATGCGTACTCATCCAGCCGGTTTTCTTTGTCTGATACTATTATAATACTTTTTATACCCGAATGAAACTGGTTGAAGGTAATATTTTGGTAACCTTCATAAGCTAATTGAGAATGGAGAGTTGAGAATTGAGAATGAAGGAATCGCCTTCGGCGATAAATTTCAATTCGTCCACGAAGCGGACACCATAATTCGCCATTCTCCATTTTCAATTCTCAATTAATCTGTAGCCCTCGCCTCGGCTGGACTCAACGTCAAAGCCCCCGCCCAGCTTCTGACGCAGGCTGGATACACGCACCTTTACCGTGCGCACGTCACCCGCCGCGTCCATGCCCCACGCCTTTTCGTAAAGCTCTTTGGCGGTGGTATATCTGTCCCGGTTTCTCGCTAAAATTTCAAGCAGCGCGAACTCCTTCGGCTTGAGTAGCAGGTCTTCGCCGCAGAGCAGCGCCCGCCGGGGGGTAAAGTCTATAGTAAGAGCGCCCAGGCGCAGTGGAGGTTCCTCCATCTCTATGAGCTTGCCCCGGCGCATCAGCGCCTCCACCCGCGCAAGCAGTTCGTCGATCAGGTAGGGTTTGGGGAGGTAGTCGTCGCCTCCCGCCCGGATTCCCGCGACGGAATCCTCTCTTGTGTTTAACGCACTCAAAAATAGGATCCGCACACCGCTTATGCCGCGTATCTCCCGGCAATATTCCAGGCCGTTCCCGTCCGGCAGTGTGATATCCAGTACGATCAGGTCGGGATTTTCGTTTTCCATAGCTTCCCGCCCTGCACTCAGCGTATCCGCTGTCAGCACCCGGTAGCCTTCCATTTCCAGCGCCTCCCGATTTGCCAGCATGATGTCGGGGTCATCCTCCACAAGCAAAATCGTCGCGCGATTTTGCTTGTGGAATTGAGAATTGAGAATTGAAAATGGAGAATTATTTTGTTTATTCATTGCCTTTCTCCTTATTTTTTGTGTTTTTAACAATTGAGTGCAACAATTTTTTGACTTCCACACAATCAATCATAATGCTTGCACTTTGTGTTTCGTCTAAAAAATTTGTTCGTGATAAAAGCCTAATCCAATATTCCTTTTCGCTGGCTTCTTTTAAGGCAATGTTCATTTCGATAGAAAATCATTGCGGCTTTGTGCCTGAACGGCTTCGCTTACATTCGCACCAATACTTGTTCCGCTTCTTAAAAGCTGCCTAACGGCGAACTCAAAACTTTTTTCAACTATAATATTATTCGTTTCCATCATTCTCAACTCTCAATTCTCCATTCTCAATCGGCAAGGTGAACGACACCGTCGTTCCCTTGCCGGCCTCGCTTTCAATTCCGATTTCCCCGCCGTGCTCCTCGACGATCTTACGGCAGAGGGCAAGACCAATACCGGTTCCGCCGTCCCCGCTGACGCCTCGCCGGAACACCAAGGCTAAAAACGCTTCATCTATTCCTTCGCCGTTGTCCCGTACTTCTATATGTACCATATTCCCGTCCAATACGGCGGACAGGGTAATCGTATCGCCGCGCGTGTGCCGGTTGGCATTCGTGATGAGATTGAAAAACACCTGGAAGATACCGTCGGCATTTACCCGCATGGGAATACGCTCAGGCTCTGTATGCACGGTGATATGGTTATCATTCTTTGAGCAGATGGACTCGCAGAAATCCGCCGCTCTTTTGAGCAGGGCTTTCGCGTCCATATCTGTAAGGCTAAGCCGCCGTTCCCGCTCCAGCGATACCTCTTTAAGCTGTTCAACCATATGACCCAACCGCACCGCTTCACGCTGTATGGTGTCAAGCTTCTGCTCGGTTCCGGCATTCACGGCGTTCCCCCGGATTTGCCGCAAAGTCAAACCGGCGTAGCTGCTTATCACGGTGAGCGGCGTTTTCATTTCATGGCTGATATTGGCTAAGAAATCCGATTTGACCCGGTTCAGCCGCTCCAGCATTTGGTTCGTTTCTTCCATTTCAAGCTCGCTTTGCCGTGCCTCATGTAATTCAGTCTCAGTGCGGGTAAAGCTTAAAGCAAGCGCCAGCGTATTGGCAAATACAAATACCATCATGCCCACCTGCGTGAGGTTGAGATCGTCGTATCGCATATACCGCGCAAGGTCGAGTATGGTAAAGGCGGCGTAGCCGGCCGTTCCAATCAAAATCAAAATATGCTCCATGCGCCGGCTGACACGTTCTTTTGCCGTGCTGCGGCTCAGCACGAAAATGACCGCAAGGGCATAGAGCAGGACTCCGTATTGCATATATGGTAAAAACCGGGTATATGCGATGGATGGCGTTATCAAAACCACAATAAAATACACGCCGGCGATGATGATGCCGTAAATATTGACGTACCGGGGTATCTTCCGGTCAAACATGCGGTTCACATACAGGAAGAAAAAGAGCAAAAAGCCAATGGTAGCAAGATACTCCAGCTTATGGGACAGATACCAGTTCAAGTTGGGGAACAGCGTCATAATGAGCTTATGATCCGTGGACAGCGTCCGTATGGTAATAAGCAGACAGGATAACGAAAACCAGAGGAAGTGAAGGCGGCTCTTAAAAAACAGAAATATGCCGAAGAAAAACAAAGCGGCCATCAGCATACAGCCAACCACGACAAAACCCCGCGCCTTTATCCCGTCGTTTAGTTGTGAGATCAGGGATTGCTCCCCAAAATATAGTGGGTAGAGCTGCCCGCCGGCGGCGTGGACGAAATCCGCCCGTTGGATGACAATCTCCGTCTGCTTAGACCCGGCCATAAAATATATGGTGAAGTAATTCGTTTTCGGGGTAGTGGTTTCCAGACTGTCGCCCGGTTCTCCCACGGATGAAAGCAGTACGCCGTCCACCCATACTTTCTGTGCGTAGGTGGCGCTGTAACCGGAGAGGCCGTACACCTTGCCGGGCATGAGGTCGTTAAGCACCAGGCGGTAAGCGCCATATTGCTCCGGGTTTGTCTCTATCGGCTGGGGATCCTGTGTAACGCCGGACGCAAAATCGTCCGGCGTATAGAGGGAACCGGGATACCAGTCAAAGCATTCGGCACTGATATAAGCGACGTCCGAGGAGAAATCAAAGCCGGATAATTGATCCGTGTCAAGGGCAGAAACGGCTCCGCTGCTTGTAAGAAGAGTGATCGCGGTGAACAGCACGATCACAGCCGCAAAGAAGAACATCACGTTTGCTGCCTGCCGTCCACCCGGAATATCGCCTATTCGCTGCGGCTTTATATCGGGTGGCGGCGTTTTCTTACGTCTCATGCTAGCCGCCCCCTTGTTCTTTTCTCTTTTTGCGCGGGTCAATCGGTTTATCGGCGTCCTTTGGGATCATCCAAGACCGTCCGAACCGCAAAACACCCCCTATGCGGTTATCCGCGCATAGTTTGTGTACCCGGCGTTCCGATATGCCCCATTTATGCGCCGCCTGCCGGACGGTTATATAATTCATGCCACAAACCTCCATATAATTACATTTTTTTTATTATATACGATTTTGCGAATAGTTACAAGTAATTTAGCTAAAATGAGATAAACACCAACAAGGGAAAAACGGACCCGAGAACAATGCCCCAATCGTTACGTTGTTGCCGATCTGCTTGTGTAACTGCCGTTCTCTTACTACCCCGGCCGCCTTGTAAAACGCTTCGTCTGAAAACCCCTGACAGCGCCACTTTTCCAGTGGCGTCAGATGCTGCACCCTGCCGTCCGGCGTCAGAATATTCGGCCGGTCGTCCGAGGTGTCGAGGCAGGGGGATATCCCATCCGGGGAATACACCCGGTTGGCCTGCTGGAACAGCCCCTCAAGGTTCAGATTTCCCGCTATCTTAAGGTTAGGTTCCGCGTCCTGTGGGAGGACAGGAGATACCGTTCGTCCGGAGACTGCTCCATAATGTCCAATAATGTAAACGCGGGGACGGCTTTGGGGAACATAAGCCGCGCTGTTAATGAATTGCCATTCCACGAAATACCCCAGTTCCCCCAAAGCGTCAAGGATGGTTTTAAAGGCTGCTCCGTGTGATATGGTAATGAGGCCGACGACGTTTTCGAGAAATAAAAAGGATTCTTTTATACTCCAAGGACACGTAGTTTATTTAAAATGAGTGATCTTAGGCGAAATTGACGGTATGCATCACGTTTCGTCCTGAATCAAATCCTGATACCTTCTTTCACATACGAAAGTATGCCGCAGATGCATTTGACTAACCAATAATGACACTTTTAATGCATTTGTCTCTGTTTTTATAAATAGATGAGCAGAAATGCCATGCATAAAGTCATATAAAAGTTTAACGCATTGGTTGCAACGAGTTTTCGGGTTCAAACTGAAACATCTGCTTTTTATAGCGGAAATATTCCATTGGGAAAAGTAAAGCTTTGCGATTGCTATGACATCTTCTTTTGGATGGATTTCTTTGTTAGTCGTAAGCATCATAGGGTGTTGGGAGGTACAATAAACCAGCACCGAATAGATATCGTTTCTGGAGGCGGTAATCGGAATCATTACATGGGAAAGATAAACTTCATGTTCCACACCTTGATAGCATAAGGAGGTTTTGATTTTTCATCTGATCTAGTTTTAAGAACATTTTGTTGTCATCATAGTCCATGACCATGACAAAAGTAGTTTTTCCAAACAGGTTGGCAGTTCTTTGCATTGTGGCAAAAGTAACCGTGTGATATTGAAGAAAACTTTTGTTCCTTTGCGAGTTATCGTGCACCATGCTAAGGGCTTCGAATTTGTATCCATCAGCTTAACTAAAATCTTTTTTGCTGATAATTTATTGAATTTCAAGTTTCCGGTTGAAAGCACGGAAACCTGAGAAGAAAAGAGTTCTTTACGAATGACCGATTATTAGTTACAATAAAAGGAAATATTTGAAATAAAAGGAGAAGATAGAATGGCAAATCCAATCGTAACATTTGAAATGGAAAACGGCGATGTGATTAAAGCGGAATTATATCCGGAGATCGCACCAAATACAGTGAATAACTTTGTATCGCTGGTGAATAAAGGTTACTATGACGGGCTGATTTTTCACCGGGTTATCTTGGGCTTCATGATCCAGGGAGGCTGCCCGGATGGGACCGGAATGGGCGGACCGGGATATCAGATCAAAGGTGAGTTCAGCCAGAACGGCTGCGCGAATAACTTAAAGCATGACCCGGGAGTACTTTCCATGGCTCGTTCCATGTCACCTGATTCAGCTGGTTCCCAGTTCTTTATCATGCACAAGACCTCACCCCATCTGGACGGTGCGTATGCCGGTTTTGGGAAAGTGACCGAAGGTATGGATGTGGTAAACAAGATTGCTGAGACTGCAACCGATTACAACGACAGGCCGCTGGAGCCGCAAAAGATCAAAAAAGTGACGGCAGATACTGCCGGCCAGGATTATCCGGAACCGGAAAAAGCATAAAGCAAAGAAGATGTTGCTGCTGATGAAGCGGTAACATCTTCTTTTTGTAATTTTTGAAAGTATTCAGAATTGTGGGTTCTCAGAGCAGGGTATGGCATTTAGGACTTGAAAAGTCACGCGGAGCGAAGTACAATAGGGTCTAGCAGACGAAATGAAACATAAGGTTTAGTGAGGAGTATTTAATGGATATAGTTCAGACCAGACAACTGATCTTTGATTATGATAAGCGGGATGACGAAGGCAAGGTCATCGGCCATCATCGGGCTATTGACCGGGTCGATATCGATATCGAGAGGGGGCAGTTTATCGCCATTCTCGGGCATAATGGTTCGGGGAAATCGACACTGGCCAAGCATATTAATGCTATTTTAGTTCCGACTGAAGGAACTGTATGGGTAGACGGTAAAGACACCAGGGATCCGGACGAGCTCTGGAATATCCGGCAGACAGCGGGGATGGTGTTCCAGAATCCGGATAATCAGATTATTGGTACGGTCGTAGAGGAAGATGTGGGCTTTGGCCCGGAGAATCTCGGAGTGCCTACTGATGAGATCTGGCAGCGGGTCGAAGACAGCTTGAAAGCAGTAGGGATGCTGGAGTACCGCAGTCATTCGCCAAACAAGCTGTCAGGCGGACAGAAGCAGCGGGTAGCGATTGCCGGCGTGGTGGCGATGCGCCCCAAGTGCATTGTTCTCGACGAACCGACGGCGATGCTGGACCCCAATGGCCGTAAAGAGGTGTTGGAAGCAGTCGAAGAATTACGGAAGCGGGAGCAGGTGACGGTGATTTTAATCACTCACTATATGGAAGAGGTCATCGGAGCCGATAAGATTTTTGTCATGGACAAGGGCAATGTTGTGATGGAGGGATCGCCTAGGGAGATATTTGCCAAGGTTGACAAGCTGAAGGAATACCGGCTGGATGTTCCGCAGGTGACAAGGCTGGCGGACGAACTGGAAAAGCGTGGTTTTCCGCTTTCCCGGGGAATTTTGAGTATAGAAGAATTGGTGGATGAAATATGTCGATTAAATTAGAACATGTTAACTATATATACAGCCCGGAGACCGCATATGAGCAACAAGCCTTAAGTGATATCTGCCTGGAGATTCCACAGGGACAGTTCATCGGCGTAATTGGCCATACCGGATCGGGCAAATCGACCCTGATACAGCATCTGAACGGACTGATCCGGGCGACCAGCGGAGTTGTTTATTATGAAGGCCGGAATATCTATGAAGACGGCTATCCGCTGAAAGAACTGCGCAGTCAGGTGGGACTGGTGTTCCAGTATCCGGAACATCAGCTCTTTGAGATCAGCGTGCTCAAGGATGTATGCTTCGGACCGGCCAATCAGGGGCTGCCGGAAGAAGAATGCGTGGCACGGGCCAGGGAAGCCCTGGAAATGGTAGGATTTCCGGAAAAGTACTATGATCAGTCGCCGTTTGAACTGTCGGGAGGTCAGAAGCGCCGGGCAGCCATTGCCGGCGTGCTGGCGATGCATCCGCGGGTGCTGATCCTGGATGAACCGACGGCCGGACTAGACCCCCGGGGCCGGGATGATATTCTGAACCAGATCGCCCGGCTGCACCAGCAGAGCGAAATGACCGTGATCCTGGTGTCCCATAGCATGGAGGATATTGCCAAATATGTAGAGCGGATCATCGTTATGAATAAAAGCAGTGTCTTGTATGACGGCAAGCCAAAGGAAGTATTTTCACATTATCAGGAATTGGAAGCGGTGGGACTGGCAGCGCCGCAGGTAACCTACATCATGCATGCCTTAAAAGAGAGCGGCATAGCGGTAGATTTATCCGCCACAACCGTAATGGAGGCGGCTGATTCGATTGAGGCAAGTCTGAAAAAAGCCGGGAAGGAGACGGTGGGAACAGTATGATCAGAGATATCACCATCGGGCAGTATTATCCGGCAAACAGCATAGTCCATCGGTTAGATCCCAGGGTTAAGATCATGTGTACCCTGTTCTATTTGATTTCTCTGTTTTTATTTAAAAGCGTCCTGGGTTATGCCATTGCTCTTTTGTTTCTGTCCTTTTGCATCCGGCTTTCTAAAGTGCCGTTTAAATTTATCGTCAAAGGGTTAAAACCGATTATTATGCTTCTGATGATCACTGTGATATTTAACCTTTTCCTGACCGTCGGCGGAGATACCCTGATCCAGATCTGGAAATTGAGGGTAACGACTGAAGGCCTGCGTACAGCAGTCTTTATGGCGGTGCGACTGATCTTTCTGATCATGGGTTCGTCGCTGATGACCTTTACGACTACACCCAATGCCCTCACTGACGGCATTGAAAAGCTTCTGGCACCTTTGAATATCGTAAAAGCACCGGTCCATGAAGTCGCTATGATGATGTCTATTGCCCTGCGTTTTATCCCGATTCTGCTGGAGGAAACCGATAAGATCATGAAAGCGCAGATCGCCCGGGGAGCAGACCTGGAGAGCGGGAATATCATCCAGAAGGCTAAGAGTATGATCCCGATCCTGGTGCCGCTTTTCGTGTCGGCATTCCGCCGGGCGTCCGATCTGGCTATGGCAATGGAAGCAAGATGCTATCACGGCGGGGAGGGGCGAACCAAGATGAAGCCGCTGGTTTACCGGAAGCGGGACGCTGCTGCCTATGCCATAACTCTCGTCTATACGGTGACCGCGGTATTGGTGGGACGGTATGTGTCTTTTCATATATGGATCTTTTAACGGAGTGTGGATATGCGCAGAATTAAACTGATCGTTTCTTATGACGGGACGAATTATTGCGGCTGGCAGATCCAGCCCAATGGGATTACAATTGAAGAAGTGCTGAATAATAAGCTCAGCCGCCTGACCGGTGAAGATATCAAGGTCATCGGTGCCAGCCGTACCGATTCGGGGGTGCATGCTTCTGGCAATGTGGCGGTATTTGATACAGCCTGCAAGATATCGGCGGAGAAATTTGCTCCGGCGCTCAACCAGCGGCTGCCGGAGGACATTGTCGTTGTGAAATCGGAGGAAGTACCGCCGGACTGGCATCCGCGGTATCAAAGCAGTTTTAAAACATATGAATACCATATCATCAACTCCGGTATTCCGGTTCCGACCAGACGGCTGACCAACTATTTTGTCTCCTTTGATCTGGATGTGGATAAGATGCGGGAAGGTGCTGCCTGTTTGGTCGGTGAGCACGATTTTGTCAGTTTCTGCAGTATCAAGACCAGTGCGGAGAATACGGTCCGTACCATTACCGACCTGACAATTACAAATGTAGGAAATGAGATTACCATTCGGGTCCGGGGAAACGGCTTTCTCTATAACATGGTGCGGATCATCGCCGGAACACTGATCCGTGTAGGACGGGGCTTTTACGGCCCGGAACGGGTCAAGGAACTTTTAGATGCAAAAGAGCGTACGGCGGCAGCGGTGACTGCGCCGGCCAATGGCTTAATATTGGTGGGGATTGAATATGAAGCAGATTTATTTTGATAATGGCAGTACATCTTTTCCAAAAGCACCCGGAGTGGGGAAAGCCGTAATTGACTTTCTGGATCAGGGTGCTTTTAATGTCAACCGGGGAAATTATGAAGGGGCATACGAAGTGGCAGATCAGGTGCTAATGGTCAGAGAACGTCTGGCTGCCTTATTTTGCGCACCGGATTCGCGTAACGTAGTTTTTACTCCGAGTGTGACCTTTTCTTTAAATTATCTGATTAAAGGTCTGCTCAAGAAAGGTGATCATGTAGTTATTACCAGTATGGAGCACAATGCGGTTATGCGTCCATTGGCACAGCTTTGCGAACAGGGTATTATTAGCTATGATGTGGTGACCGGAAATGAAGAAGGTGAAGTCTGCGCTGCGGATTTCCGAAAGAAGATCCGGGGAAATACCAGAGCGGTTATCGTACTGCATGCTTCCAATGTCTGCGGTACGATTGTCCCGATTGCGGAAATTGGTGAAATCTGCAGAGAGGCGGACATCTACTATGCCGTAGATACCGCTCAGACAGCCGGTATACTGGGAATTGATATACAGAAATGCCACATTGATTTTCTGGCATTTACCGGTCATAAGGGACTTTTGGGTCCCCAGGGAATCGGCGGATTTATTATTTCCGAGCAGTTGAGCCGGGACCTGGTTCCGCTGATTGCCGGGGGAACAGGGAGCCAGTCGGATGCGCTGGCGATGCCGGAGATGCTGCCGGATAAGTTTGAGAGCGGGACATTGAATCTGCCGGGTATCATCGGTCTGCATGCCTCACTGGGATATATAAAAGAAACCGGGCGGGAAGTCCTGTACGCAAAGGAGATGGAGCTTACCGCATATTTCCTTGAAAGTTTAAAAGAGATTCCAGGTTCAAGAGTGATCGGAAAGCAGGGAGTCAAAGACCGGGTAGCGGTAGTATCGGTTAATTTTGAAAACAAGGATAATGCCGTCATTGCGTTTGAACTGGAGCGGCGCTATGGCATCATGACCAGGGTTGGTTTACACTGTGCACCGATGGCACATCATACCCTGAATACTTTTCCCCAGGGAACGGTGAGGTTTTCCTTTAGCGCTGTTAACACCAAGGAAGAGATTGATGTATGTATAGCCGGATTGAAAGCTTTAAAACTATAGAATAGGCCTATAACTGCGGCGGTTTATCATGAAAAACGATAACAGGATGCTATATAAAAGTGTTAGTTTAATATTAGTAATATTAATTTAAAAGAGGACCTTGTGTCCTCTTTTATCGCACAAAGGAGGTTTTTCTATGGCTGATTATCGTAAGATGTGGGAAGATCTGGGTATGGATGTAGAGACGCATGATATGTTATGCGAAGTGCTGCCTCAGGCGTTTGGAGATGTTTATCTCTCGCAGGATGACCGCCCGGAAGGAATGGATTACTATAACATGGTTGTAGCGGAAATCCATGGGATCCGTCCGGCGGAGCTGATCGAAGCACAGAAAGAAGGAAAGAAGGTATTTGGAACGTTTTGTGTATATGTTCCTGATGAGATTGTATTTGCAGCCGGTGCGATTGCGACCGGTTTATGCGGTGGCTCTCAATTCCGGGTTCCGGGCGGCGAAAAGGTATTACCAACCAATACCTGTCCCCTGATCAAGGCTTCGGTGGGTGCAAGGCTGGATCGGACTTGTCCGTTCTTTAGAATCGCCGATATGTATATCGGCGAGACCACCTGTGATGGGAAAAAGAAAGCCTGGGAAATCCTTGCTGCCGATGTCCCAATGCATGTGATGGATCTGCCCCAGATGAAGCGGGTAAAAGACGTGAATGCATGGGCGGAAGAGATCGTTGAGTTTAAGAGGGTTGTAGAAGAGTTTACCGGCAATGAGGTGAGTGCTGAATCGCTGGCTGACGCTATCCGGTTGATCAACGGTAAGCGTAGGGCATTGGCGCGGTTATACGAGTTCCGTAAAAATGAAAATGTTCCGATCAGCGGCAGAGATGTTTTACTGATTTCGCAGATTGCATTTTATGATGATCCGGAGCGGTTTACCCAAATGACCAACCAGCTGTGCGATGAGCTGAAAAAACGTGTTGCCGGGGGCGTGAGTGTCTGCCGGAAAGGCAGCAAACGAATTATGCTGACCGGTACGCCGATGGCGATCCCCAACTGGAAGCTGCATCAGATTATAGAGACCAGCGGTGGTATCGTAGTCTGTGAGGAAACCTGTACCGGAACCCGCTATTTTGAAAATCTGGTGGAGGAAAATGAAACCACGGTAGCTGATCAGATCAATGCTCTGGCCGAACGCTATATGAACATCAATTGTGCCTGTTTTACTCCGAATCTGGGCCGGGTGGATGATATACTGCGCCTGGCGAAAGAATATAATGTCGATGGTATTATCGATGTTAATCTGAAGTTCTGCAACCTGTATGATACGGAAGGTTATTTGGTCGAAAAGGCAATGCGGGAAGCGGGAATTCCGGTGCTTGGACTCGAAACCGATTACACCGACAGCGATGCCCAGCAGCTGCGGACAAGGGTAAGTGCATTTATTGAAATGCTGAATAATTAGAGGGAAGACGGGATGATAGAATTACAGCATTATGTTCTGTTCCCAAATCATGATAATGGTATGCGGCTGTATAGAGCATTAAAAGCTTTGGGGTTCAGGGCGGTCATCGCTCCGACACCCCGGGCGGCCAGCAAGTGCTGCGGCATTTCATTACTGATTGCGGAAAAAGATCTGGCGGCAGTCAAACAGTGCATTTCTGATAATAACATTGAGATATGGGAAATCGCAGTGATTGAAAGGGATGTGGATCCGCAGCGGGATCGTTATTGCTAAAAGGAAAGGATTAGTGTGAAAGAAAGTAGAGGACAGCCATAAATGGGCGCACTTCACTAAGCTGTCTAGGGAGGCAACTTTTTGAAGACTATAGAATTAGTGAATCAGATCAAGAAGCTAATGATTCATCAG
>Ga0153940_1000361_pt1 | contig 24943 bp, 20 predicted proteins | sample TSNJ024MetaG_FD_104736 | JGI IMG/M metagenome (GOLD analysis project Ga0153940, IMG submission 104736) | Attine ant fungus gardens microbial communities from New Jersey, USA - TSNJ024 MetaG | ecosystem: Host-associated > Fungi > Mycelium > Unclassified | place: USA: New Jersey, Brendan T. Byrne...
AGAGTGAAATGTTCCGTTATCACAGCTTCCAGAATGGAATATGAAGTGAAATACTCCAACTGGGATTATTGTCGCATAAAAATAGATTGATGTGAAGCCACCCTATTATACGTCACTTACTTTTATTGTCCTGAATTGGATAAAGCACTTAGATATAGGAGTCAAGTGAAATACAAAAGTTGGCATAGATTTTGCTATATATATAAATAGATTCATGTTACTTAAAGGGTGTACAGGGTAAAGGAGGAAATATGGAAACAAAAACAAAAAAACTTGAGTTCTATGGGGGGACGTGGGTATCATTTTTACCGTTTATCGTTTTTTTAGGCCTGATTATTACAACAACATTTGTTTGGGGCTCGATATCTGATGGTGCTTTATGGGTTCCGGCATTTGCAGCAATTATAATTCCGTTTTTCCTGGCAAAAGATAAACATAATTATGCGGATGTTGTAATTGGGGGTATGGCTAGTAAAGAAGCGCTTATGCCGGTGGTATGCTGGATTTTTGCAGGGGTATTTTCACGAATTTTACGTTTGTCAGGATTGGCTAATGGGGTTGCAGGAATAGCAGCAGGTTTGGGGGTAGGATGTACAATGTTTGCGGTGATTACATTTATTGCAGCCGCTATTTTAGCAACAGCATCAGGAACGGGGTTTGGTACGATTGCAGCCGGAATGGGCGTACTTTATCCGGCAGGGGTCGCCCTGGGAGCAAATCCTGCACTTTTAGCAGGTGCAATTATATCAGGTGCAGCATTTGGGGATAATCTTGCACCAGTATCAGATACCACGATTTGTTCCGCAACGTCCCAAGGAGTAGATATACCAGGTGTTGTTCGCTCACGCTTAAAATATGCGCTGGCAGCCGGTTTAATCACTATCGTTTGTATTTTTATTTATGGAACAATAACGGGAGGAAGCGGAGGTAAAGGAGTAAGTTATAGTTATGATCCCAAGACATTACTGATGTTTATTCCTGTTGTTGTTACAATTATTGTAGCAGTCAAAACCGGAGATATTATTATAGCAACTACGATTGGTACCGTAGTAGGTATTATCGTAGGATGTGGAGCAGGGTTATTTGAATTTATTCAAATAGATGCTGCGAACCCTGATTTGCCGGCAATTATTTCAGTACACGGAGAAGGTCTGGATCGTACCGTTGATGGGGTTATTTTTACAGGTATTAATAGTATGATTCAAGTATGTATTTTGGCATTATTATTGTTTGGCTCGATAAACATTATGCGGCGTGGCCAAGGCGATACAATGCTATTAAATTCATTGGGTAAAATTGCAAAAACACCAATTAGTGCAGAAGTAACGATTTCCGTGATGATTATTATTCTTTCTGGTTTGATGGGATTAAATGCTCCTGCAATTTTAGCAGTAGGCGCATCTTTTGCAAAACCGTTGGCTAAAAAACATGGTATTAGTCCTTATCGAACGGCAAACTTGATGGATGCACAGTCAAATACCCTGGTATATACCTTGCCGTGGACACCGGCAATGATATATACACTTGGATTTGCAGCGGATGGTGCCGCCCCGTTAACTGCAACTCAAGTTATGCCATGTGTATTTTATTGTTATGCTATGTTAGCAGTAATGCTTATTACTATATTACTTGGAATTGGCCGTAATGACGGAACGAAAAAACTAGAAAAAAAGAAATAACAAGAAATGGCATAAAGAGGAGGATATTATGGTAACAGCGAAAAAAGGAGATTGGGTACAAATTGAAAACCTTGTTCTTCCGGCTGGGCAAAGGGCGCCGCAGGTTCCGGCAGACACACAAAAATGTGATTTAAATATGTGGGTTAAAGGGGAAGCGCTTTCAGACGCAAAGGAAAATGAGGAGATAGAAGTTTGCACTAACACCGGAAGAACCGTTAAAGGGAAGTTAGTAGATGTAAATCCTAGATATACTCATGACTATGGTGAGTTTCAACCGGAATTGCTTATAATAGAAAGACAATTAAAAAAGATTTTATTCGGAGGTCATAACTGATGGGAAAAGACATGTCTTATGAAGCGTTAAATTCCAGAAAAAATATAATTATGAAAAATGCAATGCAAATCAATTATGAAGACTTTGAACTACCAGGTATTGGATTTGATTATGAAAAGATGATGAGCGAAGTTGGCTATTCACTGGAAGAGATACAAAAGATACAGCTTGAAAATGGTGTCGGACAAACGCCATTATTAGAGATGCGAAATATTACAGCTCTTGCAAGAAAATATGCACCCGAGGGGAAAGGTGCAAGAATTCTTGTAAAAGATGAAGCTTGCAATGCTTCCGGGAGTTTCAAGGCAAGAAGAGCAGCAGTCTCTGTTCATCAGGCAAAAAAATTAGGATATAAAGGTGTTATAGCAGCTACAAGTGGAAATTATGGTGCCGCAGTAGCAGCTCAGGCAGCAATGCATGGGTTAAAGTGTATTGTGATACAAGAGTGTTTCGATGACAAAAAAATTGGACAGCCTGAAATATTAGAAAAACAAAGGATATGTGAAGCGTATGGTGCAGAAGTGGTTCAACTGACGGTAGGACCGGAATTATTTACAACTTTTTTGGGGCTATTGGAAGAAACCGGATATTTTAACGCTTCTTTATATACTCCTTTTGGGATTGCAGGTGTTGAAACATTAGGGTACGAGTTAGCGGAACAATGTAAAGTACGTTATGGGAAATTACCGGATGTTGTGGTGTGTACGAATGCAGGCGGGGGTAATCTTACTGGAACGGCAAGAGGGTTAATTAAAGCGGGTGCAAAAGATACGAAGGTAATTGGAGCAAGCATAGATTTAAAAGGATTACATATGGCATCCAATGAAGATTTTAATAAAAAGTCATGCACAACAGGACATACAGGGTTTTCAGTACCTTTTATTACATGGCCGGATCGTTCAGATTGTCCAAGGAATGCGGCACGTACATTGCGCTTTATGGATCGGAATGTAATTGTAAAACAAGGTGAAGTATTTTATATAACACAGGCATTAGCTGTTTTAGAGGGATATGAAAGGGGTCCTGCTGGTAACACTTCCCTAACAGCAGCGTTTGCTCTGGCACAAGAAATGGATAAAGATCAAATTATTATTGTACAAGAAACAGAATATACAGGAGCAGGAAAACATACTCTGCCACAACTCACTTTTGCCTCAGCAAATGGTGTCAAAGTTCTTTTCGGAGAACCGGATACAGAAGTGCCGGGGAAAACACTTGTCTTTCCTGAAAACCCCAGTATGATAAAGGCAAGAGAATACGATCTTGTAAAAGCGAAAAAGTCTTATATTCATAACTGTGTAAAAAATTATAATATGACAACCGCAACTGATGAAGATATTCAATTTATTATAGATGAAATCAGAGAATCAAGAGAATTTGTTATAGAGGAATTACATGCAAGTGGAGTAACTGTTTAGAGTAATAAGCCGTGTTCAATGGAATTTTCCACCAGAGGTTGTAAAAAATACTGCCTCGCAATTGATTATAAACTAATTAATTGCGAGGCGTTTCAGGGGTAAAGGTTCATGCGATTATCGAATTATATTTAGCAGTATCCTGTTAAAAACCCCTTTTAATTAATTATCATGCCGCCGTTTACGTGTATGATTTGGCCAGAAATATAGCTGGAATCATCACTTGCTAAAAATACATATGCTGGAGATAATTCATATGGTTGTCCGGCTCGCCCCATAGGAGTAGTAGAACCAAATGTCTTAACTTCCCCGGCAGAGAAGCTTGATACAATAAGAGGTGTCCATACCGGACCGGGAGCAACTGCATTAACCCTTATATTTTGATTTGAGAGTGACAAAGACAAAGACCGTGTAAACGATACAATAGCCCCTTTTACTGTGGAATAATCAATTAGAGTCGGATGCCCTTCAAAAGCAGTTATCGATGCAGAATTAATGATCGTGCCGCCTGCTTTCATATGAGGGAGCAAAGCTTTCGTCATATAAAAGAAAGGGAATATATTGCTTTCAAAAGTATGAAATAATTGATCTTTTGTTATATCCAGGATGCTGTTTTGCGGATATTGAACACCTGCGTTATTGACAAGAATATCAATTTTACCAAACATCGCTATTACTTTATCTGCAATAGCGTTTGACTCATGTTCCTGCTTTAGATCTGCTTGAATAACAAGGCATCTTCGACCCAATGCAATTACAGATTCAGAAGTCTGATTGGCATCGTCATCTTCATTTAAGTGTACAATTACCACATCTGCACCTTCTTTTGCATACGTAATTGCAACGGCGCGTCCAATACCGCTGTCACCTCCAGTAATAACAGCCACCTTATCTAATAGTTTACCGGATGATTTGTAATTCGGGTCATCAAACTGCGGGAGTGGATTCATTTCAGATTCTTTACCTGGCTGCCGATTTTGGTGTTGGGGTGGAAATGTATCTTTTTTTGTGTTTTCCATGGATTAGCCTCCTTCTTATGAGATTCAGTTTTAAGTTATGAATGTTTTCAATTTATTTTATTGTTTTCCAAATCAGATATTTTAATCACTCCTTATGGAAAAATAATTGGGGAACTGTGGCACTCCTCAAGAGTGGCTTTTTTCAGTTCCTACAGATGGAATATCATACTTAACTTGAAGTTCGATAGAGTTGAAAAAATTATTATTGGAGGTTATAATAGTGATGGATTGGAAGACCCGTTATAGATAACCACTCTGAACTTGACGGAAGAAATTTCAACCCCCAGCGTAGAAACGCTGCGGGGGTACATATAGGTGAAGAATTGTGTTCTCATGCAAGTAATAAGGGCGAAAAATTGGGAGGTGTCTCATATGCAGGGCTATTTTGTGATTATTGCATTAGCTTTATTGATTTCTTGTGTTTTGTTTCGATCTCTACAGATGAAAAAATTCGGAATCAAGGCATTTCATTTTGGTAAAATTGATAAAAAGGATTTTTTAATTCCACCGTTTGTTTTTATATATTTTTACTTAGTTATAGCAAATACATTTAACCTGCCCAAAATTGGGGCAATTTTGACTTACAGCTCTATAGCTGCATGGCTTGGTGCTGCACTTTGTATTCTTGCGCCCGCCTTGTTCCTTTGGGGAATGGTTTCATTCGGAAAGAGCTTTCGAGTTGGTATAGACGCCGAAAAGCCTGGCGAACTTGTTTCCACGGGAGCATTTTCGATAAGCAGAAACCCTCTTTATGTCGCTTTCTTTATGATTTTGACCGGGGTTTTTTTGATTTTCCCCACATGGATTTTTTTTACGTATCTTGTTGCAGGGCTATGGCTTATTGATCGTCAAGTTTGCCTTGAGGAAAATTCACTTAGAAATATCTATGGTACGGAATACGATGATTATTGTAACAAGGTACGACGTTACATCTAACAAACCGCACTAAAGAAGTCAATGGGGTAATGCCAAAATGTTTAAATTAGGCTTTTGCCAAAAAGTATGACTTTCACCGGAAAGTGATGCTATCAGAAGCAATTGGAGAAACTTAAGAAAATATCGTAGGATAGGAGTGTCCGTAAATGAATTCATCAGCGTTTCAATCAGAAGAATATGATGAAAATATCATAAAAACAATTCCATTTTATAAAGAGATGCAAGAACAAGTTGTTAGCTTGGTAAACACTATGGGATTTCACCAGGTACATTGGCTGGACACAGGCTGCGGTACTGGAAACACAGCAGAAATGGCGGTGAAGTCCTGCTCTCTCTCTGCGATAACGTTGGCAGACCCATCAGATGAGATGTTGGAAATGTCAAATAAGCGGGCTAAGCTTTGGGATCTGCCTAAACATTTTTTATTATCCTCTTCTGAAAATCTGAACTACCAAGAAGGATTTGAAGTAGTGACTGCAGTAATGGCACACCACTACCTAAGTGAAGAGCGACGAATGGAAGCCACCAGAAAGTGTTATAAAGCCTTGAAACCAGGTGGGATTTATATTACATTTGAAAATATAACACTAGATAGTCTGAAGGGAAAAGAAATTGGATTAAGAAGGTGGGAAAATTACCAAATAAAAAACGGAAAGATAGAAACAGATGCAAAAAAACATATAAGCAGGTTCGGTAAAGAATATTTCCCAATTACTCTTGAAGAACATTTAGCATTATTGAGAGAATGTGGTTTTCAAACAGTGCAAATATTATGGTTGTCTTATCTGCAGGCTGGGTTTTATATTTGTTGGCAGCGTGATATGGAATGTGGTCTTATCTGTTCTAATTAACGAGATATCTCCTTGGTGCAGTCGAATATACTCCTTGATAAAGCCATTCCAATGCCACTTTGACCGTTCCTTCCCTTGTAGAATCGATCAAAGATATGCTCATTATCAGCGTCAGAAAGAGCAGCTCCGTCGTCAGAGAGTCGGATTCTAATCATTCTATCTTTTTTTAATGCCTCTATCCTTATGCTGTTGGTCAGAATATTGGATATCGCCGAGAATACCATATTTTCATCGCATTCTTTCTTTTTTTTCATTATAAAACCTCCTAGTTTCATTATTTAACTGCTATTAGTAAAGACTGTAACGTGTAACAGCATAATTATAAATAAAACCAGATTTGGAAACCTCATAAAAAGGAAAATATTTTGCAGCAAATATGCAACAGTTACTTATCACACTTCCTTAAAAGGCAAAGAGGCAGTCAAACAGACCAGATTTTCAAAAAGGTCAAATTCTAAACACAAGCAAGTTGCAGCTGCCACATACGCTTATACTCTAGTGAATTTTGAGAGTGGATAAATCTGTTTAAAGAGTATGGGAAGTGGAAAACAGAATAATTGGCAATGCTCTTTTTTGATGTTATACTATATTTGAAAATCGGAATTTGTTAATCAGCTTTTGAGATAGTTAGCGGAATAATTAGGCGTAGTCTATAAGGGGGACATATAATGGCAGAGATGACAAGCAACGTAACACCGTGGTCTGAGGACAGCATGAAAAATTACCAATGGCTGGATAAATACTTGCAAAAACAGCCGGCTACTGAAAAAGAATTTCAACTTGCATGGCAAGCATACAAGTATCTGCTATGCGGCAAGATGTATGCTTGTGCCGCAGGATGTACTAGAAGATATAGTGTATGCTTCTTATAAATTAGTAACAATGAATTGACAAATCCCAGTTAATCAGTTAGAAAATTTCAATTTCAGAAAGAGGGAGAGAAGTTGATTAAAATAATTCTAAGAGAACTGTTTGCTAAAAAACCTGTGATTGTAGAATCAGAACCAAATGTTATTGTAGAAGTATGTGGTAAATTCTTTATGTATTTATATAAATTTATATGTGCTTGTTTGCTTATTTTTAGTATTTTAGGATTGTTATGTCACTTATTGTTTAATAACTCATGGTTTTTAGGCTTGACTCTTGTTAGTGGGTTCCTTTTTACTGGAGCATATTTGTTATTAAGAGAAACATGTAGACTTGTATTATGGTTAAAAGTAAAACATAAGGGGATATGTGTACAAGCCAGAGTAATTCGATTAGAGGATACCAAGGGTACAGGGAAATATCAGCCAATTACCAAATTTCAATATTATGAGATATTAAACGAAAAATCTATATTTATATACTCCCCTACAAAAGTTTTGTTTAAGCATAATCTTGGGAAAGTTAGAGCCGTATACTATGCTCCGGAAGAGTCAAATATGATAGTTGAAAAGAATCTGATGTTTTATCTTTGGAAGTTTATTCCTGGTGTATTAGCGGCGATCTTATATGGTGGCTTGGGTGGATGGATGATTTATAACGCAATTCAAATGTTGATATAATATCAATTAGATTAGGAAAGTAGCATTTATACGAGGAGGTTACATATGAATTGGGAACCATGGACAGGATGTTATAAGATTAGTGAGGGTTGCAGCCATTGCTATTTCTATGGACCGTATGCAAAACGATACGGTCAAAATACAATTGAGAAAACTGATAAATTTGATTGGCCGATCAGAACCAATGCAAAAGGTGAATATAACATTAAGGGAGATAAAATTCTGGCGACTTGCTTTGCAACTGACTTTTTCCTTCCCGAGGCTGATGAATGGCGTAAGGAAGCTTGGGCGATGATAAAAGAACGAACGGATATTGACTTTCTGATACTAACGAAACGAATTGACCGCTTCATGGAATCCCTTCCATCAGATTGGGGCAAGGGATATGACAATGTCAATATAGGCTGTACGGTTGAGAATCAAGAACTGGCTGATTATCGTCTTCCGTTATTTTTATCATATCCAATCAAGCGACGTTTTATCGCCTGTTCACCTTTGCTGGAAGAGATAGATATATCGCCGTACCTTGCCCGAGTTGACCACGTTACTGTGAATGGTGAGACTGGGCGGGAGGCCAGGGAATGCAATTATGACTGGATACTTAATATCCGCGAGCAATGTGTGAAAGCGGGCGTGACATTTTGGTTTAAAAGTACGGGTACGTTTTTTAAACGTGATGGTGTAGTTGAAAAGATAAATCCTTTTAAGCAGACTGGCTTGGCAAAAGAACTTGATATAAATATTTCAGATGGGAAAAGATTATTTTAAGAATGGTAAAATCCTGGATTGGATTAGCAATTGGAGAAAATAGAGTCTATAAATGAATGGAGAAACATTTTGAATAGTAATGAAACCCACATTGCGCCGTCTTCCAGATACTTTGTCTATACTCCCAGTGTTTCGGCAAAGGCGGCCTTTTTCTATCCGATCTGTACCGGCGATTTTATCTACAAGCCGGGATATAAATTACAACGAACGGCTTATGACAGTTTCTTGCTGATGTATATTAAATCTGGCCGGCTGACAGTGGAGTATGAAAACAAAAAAGAACAGGCCGGTCCCGGTGATTTTGTCCTGTTGGATTGTTATCAGAAACATGCATACCATTCTGAAAGCGGATGGGAGAGTATCTGGTGCCATTTCGATGGTCCGATGGCCAGGGTTTATTATCAAATGATTATCGCCCAGAACGGACATGTCTTTTCACTGCCAAATCCGTTTCTGGTGACACAGAAGCTAACGGCCGTATACCATACCTTTGCAGCGGGAGCGGCGATAAAAGAACCGTTGCTGGCAAAGCAGCTGACCGATATACTGACCCAAATGCTGCTTAATGATCCCGATCTGCCGATGGGAGCAGGAACGGTTAAGGACGAAAGCACGATGGGAGAAATTGTCTCCTATATCCATGAGCACTTTACCGAAAATATTACGGTCGAAAGGCTGGCGCAGATGGCGATGCTGAGTCCCTATCATTTCATCCGTATGTTTAAAAAAGAGATTGGTTATACGCCTCACGAGTATATTGTCAATATCCGGATCAGTACAGCCAAATATCTGCTGATGACAACCCAGCAGTCAATTAAAGAGATATGTTTTATTACCGGGTATTCCGGTGAGAGCGCTTTTAGCGCAGCTTTCAAAAAGCATGTCGGTCTTTCGCCGGCAGCCTATCGCAGAGGATAACTTCCCTCCCCCTTTGCAACCGCAATTTATGATAAGTAAATGGCAATTTTTTAAAATGACATGCCGTTTAAATTAGTGTATAGTTATCATAATGCAGAGCAAAGGGGGTTTTTCTATGTTCTTTTCGCTGACTGGTGAATGGCGTGCACAAATAGATGACGGAAATGAGTACCTGATGATACTGCCGGGAACACTGGATCAAAACCGGATTGGTTATGAGGATAAGGCAGCAGCTTCGTGGCATCCGGATATTACCCTTGGAAATGCTGCCGGCAGCGATTTTGAAATGGGACCAATTGCAACCAGATTCACAAGAAAAAACATTTATGAGGGAACCGCATTTTTCAGCAAGCGGGTCGCATATCTGCCGCCGGCCGGCAAGCGGATATTTCTCGAGGTGGAGCGGGCCCGCTGCTTAAAACTGTTGATCGATCAGAAAGAAGTTGATCATTATGCAAAACCGTCTCTCAGTACTCCCCACATTTTTGAAGTGACGGGATTACTGAACGGTGATAATCAAATTACGCTGGTGTCGGATAACAGTTATCCCGGGTTACCACACGATGCAATTGTTTTTTCTTCAGCCGCGACCGATGAGACCCAGACTAATTGGAACGGCATTCTTGGATATATCCGGCTGCGGATCGAAGAGCCGTTCTTTCTTTCAGCTGTCCGGGTTTATCCGCAGGAGGGGGAACTTAAGGTACAGGTAGAGCTTGACGCCGACCGGCCGTATGACGGGAAACTGGAATTACAAAGTAAAGCTCTGACCGCTGCGGTTTCGCAGAATATTTCGGTTCGGGCCGGTGCTCAGCGGATCAGTTTCAACAACTTACCATTGCAGAAAGACCTTCGATACTGGGATGAATACGAAGGAAATCGATACCAGCTGACAGCCAGTCTAACAGATGCTGCGGCGAAAACGGTCAGCTTTGGTATCCGCCGCTTTGGTGATAACGGTAAGGGGCGTCTGGCGCTTAACGGGAGAACATTATTTATCAGAAGCGAGACAAACTGTGCAGTATTCCCGGAAATCGGTCATCCGCCGATGGAAAAGCCGGACTGGATTGATATATTAGAGCAATTTAAAGCTTATGGCGTGAACTGTATGCGGTTTCACTCATATTGCCCGCCGGAAGCGGCTTTTGAAGCGGCCGACCAGATTGGCATGCTGATGCAGCCGGAATTATCTCACTGGAATCCGAAAGACGCATTGGATGCAGAGGAAAGTTATGCTTATTATCAGACCGAGCTAGAGCAAATCATCTTGACTCTTGCAAATCACCCCTCCTTTGTGATGCTGACACTGGGGAATGAACTGCAGCCGACGGCAATCGGACAGCGCCGGATGGATACAATGCTAAAGATGGCGCGGTGGCTTGATGATACACGACTATATGCAAATGGTGCAAATGTGTTCTATGCCGAAAAAGGCTGTGATCCGGAAAGCGATTTTTATACTTCGCAAGGATTTTATCAGGAGGCGCTGCGCGGGTCGTTTTCTGGTATTGATGGCTTTATCAATAATCAATATCCGAATGCCATGACCAACTATGATGAAACGATGAAAGCACTGCGGAAAACTTATCAAAAACCGGTCTTCAGTTTCGAAGCCGGTCAGTATGAGGTTCTGCCTGATTTTGATGAGTTGGCTGAATTTCGCGGAATCACTGAACCGGCTAATCTGCGGTTGATTCAGAAACGGGCTGAAGAAAAAGGCCTGACGGCAGTCTGGAAGCAGTATGTCGAAGCAACCGGAGTACTTTCCCGGATTGCTTATCGGGAAGAAATTGAAGCGGCGATGCGGACTGAAGAACTTTCGGGAATCTCATTGCTGGGGCTGCAGGACTTTCCCGGTCAGGGGACCGCATTAGTAGGAATGTTAAATTCCCATCTGCAGCCGAAGCCTTATCGATTTGCAGAACCGGCCGGATTTCACCGTTTCTTTAGGGCTCAGTTGCCACTGGTTTATCTGCCGCGGTACACATATGAAAATAGTGATATTCTGATCGCAGAGATACGGATAGCTAACTATGGCAGGAACGATATAAAGGATTGTTTGTCCTATGAATTAAAAGGGAATGGTATAGCGTTGACCGGGAGCTTAAGCCAAGTAAGCGCGCCAGCCGGCACATTGGCGAAGGCCGGTATACTGAAGCTGCCGCTGGATGCGATCCGGCAACCATCCCGGCTGGACCTGACAGTTAGTATCAACAGCCTTACAAATACCTATCCGGTCTGGGTATACCCACCGGTTCAGCCAAGCTGCCCGGAGTCGGTATATGAAACGCGGCAATTCGACCAAAGCGCTGCTGGCATTCTGGCCGCTGGGGGGACTGTTTACCTGACACCGGCTTCAACCAAAGAGGCTCTGCCGAATTCGATTCAGGCGCAGTTTACTACTGATTTCTGGTCGGTTGGGACCTTCCCGATGCAGGAAGGCGGAATGGGACAGTTTATCGACGCCGGGCATCCGCTCTTTGCTGACTTTCCGACCGAAACCCACACCAACTGGCAGTGGTGGCCGATGGCCACGCAGCGGGCGGTAATTCTGCCGGAGCCGATCAAGGCGATTGTAACGGAGATGGACAGTTATGCTTATATGCGGCCGATGGCACAGATCTTTGAATGCCGCTGCGGGAATGGCAAACTATTATTTTCGTCGCTGGATCTTAAGTCGCTTCAGCATTTTCCCGAGGCGCGGGCTTTGCTGAATTCAATATACCGTTATCTTGATTCTGAACGATGCAATCCGGAACAAATCATTGAACCGGAGGTAATCCAGTCATTGGTAGAAAGGGGAAATAATGATGGAAGCAGTTAAAATATGGACGGAGGACGTAATGATTCCTACTTATGATGCAGGGGAGCCGGATCAGAACCCAATGTTTCTCGAAAAACGAGTGTATCAGGGGAGCTCCGGCAAGGTATATCCGTATCCGACAACTGAGAAGATCAGCCGCGAGAAGAAAGACAAGATCTGGCAGGCGGTTTATCTGGAAAACGAGTATCTGAAAGTGATGGTATTGCCGCAGCTGGGCGGCCGCATTCAGCGTGCGTATGATAAGACCAATGACTATGATTTTGTATATTATAATCATGTAATTAAACCGGCGCTGGTAGGACTCGCCGGGCCTTGGATCTCTGGCGGCATTGAATTTAACTGGCCCCAGCATCATCGACCTACTACCTATATGCCGGTTGACCATCTGATTCAGGAAAATTCGGATGGAAGTAAAACACTGCTGGTCAATGATGTGGATCAGATGTATGGTACGAAAGGGATTGCGGCCTTTACCTTATATCCGGGTAAGGCTTACATTGAAATTAAAGGCCAGCTGTATAACCGTACGGCGATACCTCAGACCTTCCTCTGGTGGGCCAATCCGGCTGTGCCGGTAAATGACTATACGCAGTCTGTTTTTCCGCCGGACGTACATAATGTAATGGATCACGGCAAAAGAGATGTATCCAGATTCCCGATTGCCAAAGGGGTCTATTATAAACATGATTACAGCGAAGGGGTAGATATTTCCCGCTATAAAAACATACCGGTACCAACCTCTTACATGGCTGAGACTTCATCCTATGATTTTGTCGGTGGTTATGATTATCAGAAGGAAGCCGGATTGCTGCATGTGGCTGATCATCACTTCGCACCGGGGAAGAAACAGTGGACATGGGGCTGCGGTGATTTTGGCAAAGCCTGGGATCGTAACCTGACCGATAAGGATGGTCCCTATATTGAGTTGATGACCGGTGTCTATACGGAGAATCAGCCTGATTTTACATGGCTGAAGCCTTTTGAAGAAAAGTGTTTCAAGCAGTACTTTATGCCTTATAAAAAGGTTGGGCAGGTCAAAAATGCAACCATCCATGCTGCCTTGAATGTAGAAGCGGGCAGCGACAGCATTTCTATTATGGTCTATGGTACCGGGGTATATGAAAATGCGGAGATTATTGTAAACAGTAAAAGTAACGAGATATACAGGGAAATGACAAGATTATCACCGGTTGATATCTTCACCAGGAAGATTGCGGCGGCAGTCGAAAAAGCCAGTGATATCAAGGTGTCAGTGATCGCTGATGGCAAGCTTCTGGTTGCCTATCAGCCGCAGGAAGCGGGGATTCCGGAGTTGGCCAAACCAGCCGAGGCAGCCAAAGCGCCGGAAGAAATTATGACGAATGAAGAGCTGCTGCTGACCGGTCAGCATATTGAACAGCATCGTCATGCGACCTATCTGCCGGATCCATACTATCTGGAAGGACTAAAACGGGATCAAGGTGACAGCCGGCTGAACAATGCCTATGGAATGCTGCTCTTTCGGAGAGGTGATTTTAGCGGGGCAGAAGGGTGTTTCCGCAGAGCCATCGAACGGCTGACCTGGCGCAGCCCTAATCCTTATAATAGTGAAGCATATTATAATCTGGGTCTGGCCCTGTTCTATCAAGATAAAGACGATGATGCCTTCGATGCCTTTTATAAAGCAGCATGGAGTAATGAACAGCAAGAGATGTCATTTTATTTTCTGGCGGCTATAGAAGCCAGAAGAACACATTATGATTCGGCTTTGGAACTGATTGAAAAGGGGCTGGTGAAAAATGCCCATAATATTAAAGCGCGAGGACTAAAGGCGTTGATTCTGAGAAAGTTAGGCAAGGTGAAACAGGCGGGAGCATGGATTGAAGAGAACCTGCAGGTGGATCCCTTTGACTTTGTATCCAGATATGAGCATTCCCTGCTAAGTGATGAGGGGGCAGCGGTGATGGCAGAGATGAATGATTTGATGCGTGATTTCCATGAAAATTATCTTCAAACTGCAAGGGATTATGCAGAAGCGGGAAGTTATGCTGAAGCGCTGGGAGTACTTAATCAATGTACAAGACCGCAGCCAATGCTGGTCTATTATAAGGGATACTATCTGAGCCGATGTGGACAGATGGAAGAAGGGATTAGAAACTATCAGAAGGCCGAGAATTGTCCGCCTATTTATTGTTTTCCGAACAAGCTGGAGGATATCGCGGTGCTCAGTAATGCCATTGCGGTTAATCCGGAAGGCGCCAAAGCTTATTACTATCTGGGCAATCTGTATTATGATAAGCTGCAGTTTAAAGCTGGAACCGGGTTATGGGAAAAATCAGTCAAGCTAGATGATAGTTATCCTACCGCTCACCGTAATCTGGCTCTGGCTTATTATAACAAAGAAAAGAATCCGGCCAGGGCAAGAATCCATTTAGAGAAAGCATTTGCGTTAGATCAGACCGATGCCAGAATTTTTCTGGAACTGGATCAGCTGTATAAAAAACTGGGGATGCCGTTTACCGAACGCTTGGAACATTATCAGAACCATCTTGATATCCTGACCGAAAGAGATGATGTGATGTTGGAATATGTAATCTTATTCAATCTTGCCGGCATGCATGAGAAGGCTTACGAAACCATTATGTCCCATGTATTCCGCCCTTGGGAAGGAGCGGAAGGGCGAATTTCCGGGCAGTATAAAATAGCTCTTTTGGAGCTGGCAAAAGACAAGATTGCGGGGGCTGATTTCAAGGCCGCAGAAGGGCTGCTGGAAAAAGCGCTCAGCTATCCGGAGAATCTGGGGGAAGGAAAACTCGAAGGAACGAAGGACAATCATATTTACTACTATCTTGGATTGGTCAAAAAAGCCTGCGGCCAGGAAGAGGCGGCGGAAAAGTGTTTTTGCCGGGCCGAACTTGGTGCCGATGAACCGGGCGGGGTAATGTATTATTATGATCAGCCGGCTGATATGATTCTTTACAAGGGACTGGCGCATTTGGAACAGAATAATAAAAAGGCCGCCTATGCATGTTTTAACAAGCTGATGGATTATGGTGAGAGACATCTTAATGAAGAGATGAAAGATGATTATTTTGCTGTATCATTACCGGATTTTTTGATTTTTGAGGATGATATGCAGCAGAAGAACCAAGCCCACTGCCATTACCTGATGGGACTGGCCGAACTGGGCCGGGGGCAAAAAGCAGAAGCTAAGACCCAGTTTGAGAACGCGATTTCGCTGGATTATAATCATCAGAACAGTCGGATTTATCTGCAGATGACGGAATCTGAACAATAGATTCGTTTTTCCTCAGGAATGTCCAAAATTCAATATTTAATACCGGGAGACTTCTTTGGTAGGATAAGGTTATGGTGGCTTGATTCTGCGAAAGGAGTCTTTTGTATCTATACAAATAGGAGGGAAGCTGATATGCTGGACAAAATGTTTTCGGAAAACAGTAGATTTTACCGTTTTATGATGAAGGTGATGGATCTAATTATATTAAATCTGTTGTGGGGAATCAGCAGTCTACCGATCATCACCATTGGAGCATCGACTACCGCCTTGTTTACGGTGACTCAGAAGGCGATGAAGAACGAGGAATCTTATCTCGCCAAAAGTTACTGGCGGGCTTTTCGCGAAAACTTCCGCCAGGCCACCGGTATTTGGCTGATTCTTTTAACCGGTTGGGTGGTTCTGCTGACCGATTTATATATTATGGGACGGCTAAACGGCAGTATTAACGGCGTATTTCATGGAGCTTTAACCGGTGTGGTAACAGTGTTATTGATCTTTCTGTATCTAACTACATTATATGTCTTTCCGATGCAGGCCAGTTATGGTAATAAAGTGAGCCAGACCCTTTTCAAATCTTTGGTTTTCAGCATCCAACACTTTGGGTACACCTTTCAGATGATAGGAACGATCTTATTTCCCCTCGGTGCGGTGCTTATCTTTGGTATGTTAACCGGTACCGGCTGGTCATGGTGCGTGTTCTTCTACCTGATCGCCGGTGTTGCGGTAACCGTATACTGGATGTCGATTCCCTGGCAACGGCTGCGAAATAAAATGGAAGAGGAGATGGGAAGATGAAACTTACAAACGAACAAGTTTTACAGGCCATGTTATGTATGACCAGACAGTGCTGGGAACAGGGAATGGCCGCTCAGGCATTGTTGGAGACCGGGCAGCGAGAGTTATTGGAGCTGGTGGTGTATGATATGGTTTTGCGCCAAAGTCAGGATGGCCGCCTCTGTAATGTGGAAAACACACCGGCGATTACCGATTCAGCGTTCTGTGTGCCGGCTGTTCAGGCTGTGGCGGATGAGCAGAACAATCGGGAATACCGGGAGGCGGTTGATAAAAATATTACTTTTTTTCTGGAACAAGCCGATCGGGCCGATGACGGGACTCTTTTCCACATGATCCATACGAAAGAGATATGGGCTGATTCGGCGGCTTTTCTGCCATACGCTCTGGCGATTAACGGGCACCGGGAGGAGGCGCTTCGCCAGATCAAAGGCATCTGCGCCCGGCTTTATCAGGAAGAGAGCGGTCTGTATTATCACATCTGGGATGATGCCGGTCGGAATTATATGCGTCCGTTGGCCTGGGGCGTGGGAAATGGCTGGATATTGACCGGGTTAATGCGGCTGCTGCTGATCTGGGATGAGGAAGGTCCGGAGCGGAAATGGCTGGAAAATCGGTTTTACGATCTGCTGGAGCGGCTTCTGAAGCTGGAAACGCAAGCCGGTGGTTTTGCAGACATATTAGATCAGCCTGATTCTTTTGCCGAATCGGAGACGGCAGCGATGATCGCCTATGTAATTTACCGCAGCGTAAAGGAAAACCTTCTGGATGACACCTATTTATATACAGCTGACCGGATTCGATCAGCTCTGCATCAAAAAGTAACTGCTGCCGGTCTGGTAATGAATGCCGCCAGTTCGCCCGCATTTGATCGTCCGGGCACATCGGTTGAATGTCAGGCCCATTTCCTATTAATGGAATTTTATTACGAAAATGTACGAATTTCTTAAAAAATGCGCGAAATGTCGACCCTGCATTTTGACAGACGAATGATAGAATATGTTTAGCAACAGAAACCATAATAAGATGAGGAGGAAGCAACATGAAGAAGAGAGTTATCAGTGTTTTATTAGCCGCGGCAATGGTTATGTCCTTACTTGCAGGCTGCGGTAATTCAAGTAATGAAACGACCGATGATGCCACTACCGAGGATACGGGCAGTGAAGACGCCGGCGAGCAGGTTACACTTACTTATTGGGGGTGGGATTCGAACTATTACCAGCCGATGATCGATGCTTATATGGAGAGCCATCCTAATGTGACCATTGAAGCGACCGCAGTGGAGTGGGGCGATATGCTGACCAAAGCGCAGCAGGCGCTGGCTTCCGGCAGTGATCTGCCAACCATTATACCAATGGATATTACCTTGATTGCCAACTGGAAAGAGATGGGGATTCTTGAGAATCTTTCCGATTACGGTCTTGATACCGGCAACTATGCGCCGGCTTTAATTGAAGCAGCGACCAATACCGACGGTGAAGTGATCGGTTTGTTTGAAAACATCTGCCCGGCCGGTATTGCTTACAAACGTGATCTGGCGTTAGAGTATTTTGGCACCGATGATCCGGAAGAACTTCAGGCGATGTTCTCCAGCTATGAAGATTATGTAAAAAAAGGCAAAGAAGTAAGCGAAAAATCCGGTGGATCAACCTACCTGTTCCATTCCGGACAGGCAGTGGCAGAGTGGCTTTATTTTGCCAGTGATATTACCAATGTAACCGATTCGACCATTAACATGACCGAAAAGATGACCGATGTAATGGGCAAACTGGTTGACTTAAGAGATGCCGGCGCTGTTGATACCTATCAGAACGGTACTGCTGAAGCCAACGCGACCTATGCTGATGATTCACATATTTTCTATCCGTGTCCGGATTGGGCACTCACCTACTATATTGAAAGCAACGATCCGGAAGGTTCGGGCAACTGGGGTTTGCTGAAAGCGCCGGTAAGCTACAGCCACGGCGGAACGGCAATGGGTATTTCCAATACTGCCAGTGATGCTGAGAAAGAAGCGGCTTATGACTTTATCACCTGGTGTATTTCCAGTGAAGAAGGTGCAGAAGTAGCTCGTGATGCAGCCGGATATATTACTCAGGATACATCGATTGCAACAACTGAATTCTCCAAACGTTCTGATGAAGAATTCTTCGGCGGACAGGATATTTCCAGCCTGTATTATCAGGAGATTATTTCTGAAATCTCAATCGCAACGCCGTCGGTATTTGACAATGATATTGTCAGCACCCGCAATGATGTTGCCCAGCAGTTGATGAATGATCCAAAAATGACTTTGGATGATGCGGTTACAGCAGCCGTGCAGGAATTATCGAAGCTGGTTACTGACACCGGTGTCACTATTAAGTAAGAACTAAAATATGACGATAAAGGAATAGTCTTACTATTCCTTTATCTAACTTATGGGGTCTGATATATGAATAAAAGTATAACCAAATACAACCGTACATGGCCGATCATTTTTCTCGCACCATTTTGTATCTGTTTCTTTATGTTTAATCTGTTCCCGATTCTCTATTCTTTTTATATGAGTACGCTGGATTGGGCAGGCTATAATGAAAAGACATTTGTCGGCCTGACTAACTTTATAATTATTTTTACCAAAGACACGACTTTCTGGAGTTCGGTCTGGAATACCATCCGTATTGGGATTGTCGGATTTCCCGTGGCAATTGTACTGGGTTTGATCTTTGCCGCGTTGTTAAGTAATGTCAGACGTTTTAAAAACACGCTGCAGACAGTTAATTTTCTGCCTTACATAACTACTCCGGTGGCGATTGGAATGATTTTCACCTTTATCTTCGAAGAGCATGTCGGCATTTTGAATAAGCTCATCGAAGCTCTGGGCGGAACAGCTATTAATTTTATCGGTACGGCTAGGTGGGCGCCGCTGGTTATCTCTTTTATGATCATTTGGAAATGTACCGGATACTTTATGACCATGTATTTAGCCGGAATAACGGCCATCTCCGATGATCTCTATGAGGCGGCGAAAATCGACGGAGCTTCCCGGCTGCAGAGCTTTTTTAAGATTACAATACCACTGTTGAAGCCGGTTACCGTGTTTCTGATTATTACCAGTACCATCTACGCGTTCCAGCTGTTTGATGAAGCCAACCTGCTGTTTGCCAATCAGTCCAGCAGTACGGTGGGTGGTCCAAATCAGAGCTGTCTGACGATTGTCTGGAACTTCTACAATCAGGCCTTTGGCGCTAACCCGCGGATGGGATATGCATCGGCGATGGCTTGTGTGTTATTTATCATTATTGCGGTAGTTTCTGTTATCGGACTGCGGGTTATGAATGGAAAAGGGGAGGAATAAGGTTATGAAAATTGCAAAATCAGTTCTGCAGGCAGTTACTCTGATTCTTATTTCGCTGATATCGCTGATGCCTTTCTGGCTGATGTTTTCGATGTCAACCTTCAAAAGTGAGATGATCTTTCAGGGAAATCCGCTGATTCCCTCGAATTATCTGTTGGAAAACCTTAAGACCATATTTGCCTCTAATTTTATCCGTTCTTATGCCAACAGTTTTATCATTTCCATTTCGGTTATGGTGCTGAGTGTAATTATCTGCTCAATGGTTGGGTATGCTATGAACGTATATAATTTCAAAGCCAAAAAATTGGTAAATATGTTTATCATGATGACGATGATGGTTCCGACGCAGATCGGTATTATCGGCTATATGATTGAAATGCGAAATCTCGGCATCAACAATACGTTGCTGCCGATGATCTTCATCTGGCTGGCCAGTGGGTTAGGAGCATATTGGATGGTTTCCTTTGTCAAGAGTGCTCTGCCGATCGAACTGGTGGAAAGCGCCCGCATCGACGGTGCCAGTGAACCGCGCATATTCTGTGGTATTGCCATACCATGTATCCGGCCGGGTCTGCTGACCCTGTGTTTGCTGCAGTTTCTATGGTCATGGAACAGTTATATGTATCCGCTGGTATTTGTCAACAAGGCCGAGAACTATACCATTCCAATTTTTGTCAAAAGTCTTGCCAGTGCCTATCGGACCGATTACGGAGCTCAGCTGGCCGGCCTGACATTAGCGACCATCCCGGTCCTGATCCTATTTATTTTTGGCTCTAAAAGTTTTATTAAAGGGCTTACTGCCGGTGCAGTGAAAGGGTAACCATGCTATAATGAGTACTATGAAAATTAGTATATATATTGTCGATGACGAAACGTTAGCAATTAAATATTTTAAATACCTGCTGGCCGAAACCGGGCTGGAGTGTGAGGTGATCGGAGAGGCGGCCAATGGTGTCAAAGCGGTAGCGGAAATTATCCGCTTAAATCCGGATATTGTCTTTACCGATATCAGCATGCCGGTGATGGATGGACTGGAACTGGCAGAGAAGATTCTAAAGAAGGTTTCGCCGAAGATTTTTTTCCTCACCTCTTACCGCGATTTTGATTATGTTAAACGGGGAATAAATCTCGGCATTGCCGATTACATTTTGAAGAATGATCTGAGTGAAGAGACTCTGCGGGAACTACTGGAGAAAACAGTACAGGATCTGATGATCGAAAAGAAACAGCAGCATCTGATACTGTCACATAATATCCGCGCGTTTTTATTAAGTGAGACCACCGATGTGGAAGATCATGTATACGAGCATCTGCCCATGCAGCGGTATGCCATGATCAGTGTGGTGAAAGGTCCGCGCATCTGTCTGAAACATCAGGAGATCTGGGAAAAGCTGGAGGGAGACTGTTATGAGCTGCAGAAGCTGACCTATCCGAAGGGGATTCGCTGCAGTGCTTTTGTGGAAATATCTCAGACCGAATTTTGCGGTATCTTTTTTATTCAGGGTGAAGTAACCGATTCACAGGTGTTGCTTACGCAGGCGGCCGAACAGATTCGGGAAGTATTTAGCGGTTATGGCCGGTCATGCAAATGTATCATATCGGAAACAATGCATCATTTCTTTGAATTGCAGAGCGGCTATCAGAGGGTCAAGCATATTTCTGATTACATTTATGCACATCTGGAAGAACATATTTATCATGCTGCGAATCTGCACCGGGAAGGTGCAAAAAAGGTGCCGGCCGATTTATGGCTGGAGAAATTAAGCAAGCTGATGCGGGACGGGAAACGAGAAGAAGCTTCCGCTGCTATGGCGGAGTTTTTTGCACTTTGCCGGAAGTCACTTAATATCTGGGAATATACCGAGAATCTGAATGCGGTCTATCATCTTCTGAAAAGTTATGTGAAGGATAAACAGATATCTCCTGAGAAGATAGTTATTTCCGATAGTTATAGCGATACCCAGGCCGTGGAAAGCAGTTTTCTGCGGTGTGTAGAGTCGATCTATGAAGAAGAGGATAAGTATCAGGGGCAGAATCTTTCCCATTATATCCAGCAGGCGCTCCATTATATTCAACAGAACTACCGCAGTGATATATCGATTCCGGATATTGCCGGGGCGGTTAAGATTTCAGAAGGACATCTGCGTCGGCTGTTTAAGCAGGAATTGGATACCAAAGTGGTGGATTATCTCACCGAATACCGGCTGGAATGCGCGAAACAGCTGATGAAAGATCTCTCAGAAAATACGGCGGAGATCTGGCAGAAGACCGGTTTTACGTCAGCCCAGTATTTCAGTTATGTATTTAAGAAGAAGGAAGGGATATTGCCCAAAGATTATCTCAAACAATGGCGAAACAGGTGAAAGGATGAAGGAGCAGGCGACTAGGAAAACGAAAAAACTGCAGTTTCGGCTGACATGGATTGTGCTGGCTGTGGTTTCGGTGGCCTTTTTACTGGTCTTTATCATTATCATTTACAATACTTACAATAACTACCGCCGGCAGGAAATAAATAATCAGCGCTATCAGCTGGATAAAACGGTGGTTCAGATATCGTCTTATCAGGATACCATTAATAATATCGCCAAGCAGGTGATCTATGATGATGTAGTGCAGAAAGGTCTGACGGCGACGGTCAATTCCAGCGGGGATTATCTATATCAGAAAAGAAACGCCCAAGCCACACTGGGGAATTATATCCACATCATCGAAAGCGTTCAGGAGATCATGATCTATACGGCTGATGGCAGAACCTTTTCCAGCCGCAACATTAAGGATCCCTTCCAGCCGGAGAATAATCGCTGGTATGAAGAATTTTTGGCTTCCGGGAAGAAAACCGGTTTTACCGGAATTCATCAGTCTGAGCCGAATCAGGATGGCTATACGGTGGATGTGATCAGTTATGTGGTTAGCTATTACTCGGTTGAAAATACCGGACAAGAGCTGGGTGAACTGATGGTCAGTATTGAGTTTGATACGATCAGACAAATGGCGAAGCAAGAGGATTCGTTACTGAAGGGATATGGACTTTTTGATTCCGAGAAAAACATCTTGATTAAGGAAGGTGATTTTAGTCTCAGCTATGAAGAGATCGCTGCGAAAAATAATAATGGCATCATTCATGCTGATAACGGTGATGTTTTCATCGTCTCGGCCGCCATGCAGGATGGGTGGATGTTGGTGACCGAAATCTCCGGTTATGAGCTGATGAAGAAATCGGTTAGTGTTTGTCTTTATTTGTTTCTGGTGTTCATCTTAGTCGTATTGATTCTGCTGGTTACGCTGCGCCGGTTGATCCGCAGTATTGTTTATCCGATTAATCAGCTGGGGGAAGCGGCCGAAGAGGTCGGGAAGGGTAATTTTGCTGTCAGTGTGAACATTCAAACCAATGATGAACTGGAGGTGCTGGCCGATGTGTTTAACAAAATGGTGGTCGATATTCAGGTTTTTATGAATCAATCGGTGGAGCATGAAAAGATTAGACAGCGGATGCAGATTGAGAATCTGATGCTGCAGATCAACCCCCATTTCATCTACAATACGATCAATTCGATCGTGTATATGGCTAAGATGAGCGGCAACCGTCAGATTGCAGATTTTGCCAATGCCTTTATCTCACTGCTGCAGAGTACGCTGGATGTGCGCGATTCAATTTATAATACGGTGGCCGGCGAACTGACGACGGTGGAGAATTATCTGTGTCTGCAGAAATACCGCTATGACGATAAATTTACTTATGAAATAGATTGCGATGAAGAGCTGAAAGAATGCGAAATACTGAATGTGATGCTCCAGCCGGCGGTAGAGAATGCTATCTTTCATGGTATTGCGCCAAAAGAGGAGAACGGTCGTCTGAAGATTTCGATTCGGCGTGAAGGCGATTCACTGCATGTAATGGTTGCCGATGACGGCATCGGGATGACAGTAGAAACGCTGAATGAATTAACCAAGCCGGATCATAATCCAAACGGCGGGGTCCGCAAAATCGGTGTGGCGAATGTGCGTGATCGGATCCGGGAGATATTTGGTCAGCCGTATGGGTTGACGATTGAAAGTGAATTAGGTATTGGAACAAGGGTAATCATGATTGTTCCATATATGAAACAGAAAAATGCTTTGAAAGGAACTGGCGAGAATTATGAATAGCAAAAATATAACAAGAGAACAGCTGGCCGGCATGATCGACCATACATTATTACGGGCGGATGCACAGGCAGCTGATTTTGAAATACTCTGTACTGAGGCCGGCGAAAATCAATTTGCGATGGTGGCGATTAATTCTGTTCCGGTAAAAATGTGTAAGCAGTTATTGGCGGGATCGGGTGTCCATGTCGGGGCGGCGATCGCTTTCCCATTGGGACAGACAACCATCGAAACAAAGGCCTTTGAGACTGAAAAAGCAATTGCCGACGGGGCCGATGAGATCGATTATGTAATCAATATCGGGGAATTGAAGATGGGAAATGACGATTATATTCACCGGGAAATGGAAACGATTGTAGCGATCTGCCGCCAGCATCAGGTTATTTCTAAGGTTATTTTTGAGAATTGTTATCTGACCAAAGAAGAAATCGTTCGGGCAGCCATAATCGCCAAAGCAGTGAAACCTGATTTTATCAAAACCAGTACTGGTTTCGGTACCTCTGGGGCAACTGCCGAAGACGTGCGGCTGATGAAGGAGACGGTGGGTGCTGATGTGAAAGTGAAAGCAGCCGGCGGGATTCACAGCTGGACCGACTGCAAGGCAATGATCGAAGCCGGTGCCGAGCGGATCGGTACCAGCTGCGGTATTCGCATCTGCGATGAGCTGGTCAATCAGCAGAAGGGGATGCAGACCTCCAGACTGTTTACCCTGCTGCCAAAAGAATATGTGTGTACACCGGATGGGATGGAAATTGACCGCGACGGCAACTTGATTGTATCTTGTCCCAACTACGCCGATGATAACATGTCGGGCTGTGTTATCCGGATTGATAAAGAGAAGAATATCTCAAAATGGTTCGATGTACCGCTTCATTCAGAAACCGGAATTGCCAGAAATATGGGGATCGCTTTCGATGATCAGTGGAATATGTATATCTGCGATAATCAAGGGTGGTCGGGCAAGGCTGAACTGGCATGGAAAGGCCGGGTTCTGAAAGTCAGCTTTAACGAAAACGGCGCAGTCAAAGACTGGTACACCGTTGCAGATGGGATGGAGCATCCCAATGGCGTGCGGGTATACCGGAATTACATATATGTAA
>Ga0153940_1000362_pt1 | contig 24885 bp, 23 predicted proteins | sample TSNJ024MetaG_FD_104736 | JGI IMG/M metagenome (GOLD analysis project Ga0153940, IMG submission 104736) | Attine ant fungus gardens microbial communities from New Jersey, USA - TSNJ024 MetaG | ecosystem: Host-associated > Fungi > Mycelium > Unclassified | place: USA: New Jersey, Brendan T. Byrne...
GGGTTCGAACCCGTGTCGCCGCCTTGAAAGGGCGGTGTCCTAGACCACTGGACGATGGGACCGCTGATACAAGAGATGGTGAGCCGTCCGGGGGTCGAACCCGGGACACCCGGATTAAAAATCCGGTGCTCTGCCAGCTGAGCTAACGGCTCTCGCATCACAGGGAATTATTCTACTGGAATTTGACGAGAAGTCAATAGGAACATTCCGCGCGTGTCAAGCGCGCGATCACTATGCGTCAAACGGCAGACCGTTGATCAAGATTCGCTTTCCGGAAGAATCGGCCAGTATCCGCGCTTTTGCCTTCATGTACTCTTCATCGGGGACGGGCGTCTCCCGCAGGGGGTATTCCAGATCCAAGCTGCGGTATGTCTCCGTCCCCAGGCGGTGGTAAGCCAGCAACTCGAGTGTTTCCACCTTCCCCAGTCCGCCGGCGAAACGTCCGGCCTCCGCCAGCTCCCTGTCGTCGTCGTTGACGCCGGGTATGATCGGGGCGCGTATCACCATGTCGAACGGAAAAGGCGAATTCGCGGCCAACCGTATGTTGTCCAAAATCCGCTCGTTGCGAGCGCCCGCGACGAGCGCGTGCCTTGCCGCGTTGATGCTCTTGATGTCGACATAGAGAAGATCCAGGTGCGGCAAGAGCGTTTCGATCTTACTCCACGGCGCGAAAAAACTCGTCTCGATGGCGCGGTGAATGCCGCGCTCTCCGCAGTCGATGAGGATTTCTTTCACAAACTCCGCCTGCTCGAGGGGCTCGCCTCCGCTGATCGTGACCCCGCCTCCTGAGTGAAAATAAAATATCTCGTCTTTTGAAATCTCCGCGACCGCTTCCTCGGAGGTGAATTCCTCGCCGTAAGAGATCATCGCGCCGCTGGGACATTTCTTGACGCACTCAAAGCACATCACGCACTTCGCCTTGTCTGTGAGCATGCGCTCACCGGCACCCTCGGAGATCGCGCCGCGCGGACAGGCGAGCGCGCACCGTCCGCACATCACGCACTTATCCCGGACGAACGCCTTCTCGGGCGATAAAGACTGAGATTCCGGCGTTGAGCACCAAAGACATCTCAAAGGGCAGCCCTTCAAAAACAAGACCGTCCGCAATCCCTCGCCGTCATGAATTGACGTCTTTTCTACACGCAGCACAATTCCCTTAGCCGCCTCAGGCATGTGATCGCTCTCCCGCCACCACAACTGGATGTACCAATACAGCCTTATAGTTCAAATTATAGATAGCCCGATAGAGATGTCAAGCAAGGTCAGGCAACTTGCTTCGCGTATGGATATTTCAGGTTCTATAAAATTTAAATGCATTATCTTGAATATCAGCCGAAAATAATATCAATTTTAATAATTTGATAAAAATATTAATTTGCGCGTTAAGATCAACTGATATTCGGGCGGAATTGTCGAAGGGGTTGTCGGTTAAAAGAATCCTGATATAATTCTGGTAGGTCCAAAATGATACCAGTCGGACGCGGTTTTCTGCATGCTCACACTCTTATTGTGATTATGCGCAGATGTTTTGTTGGCAAAAAGGGGTTGGGAAGGAGTTGGTGTTTTAGAGAGGCGCTCTTGCAAATATACCGGAACCCATGTATTGGTCAGCGTTTATTCATCATTGGCAATTCGATGACCGGAATGCGAGAGGAGAAAACCATGAAAAAATTGACCTTAATGAGTTTGTTTATAATTCTTATTGGTTCTACCACATGCTTCGCAGCGGACACGATTAAATTTCTCGTGGTTGGCCCTATGACAGGGGACAGCGCGGCGCAGGGCCGGCAGATGAGGAGTGGCGCAAAGATCGCGATTGAGGAGATCAACGCGGCGGGAGGCATAAACGGCAAGAAGCTCGCGTTTGACGTCGCGGACGACGTCGGTACGCCGAATCAGGCGACGCTTATCGCGCAGAAGTATTCTCTGGATAAGAATCTCCTTTTCGTGCTGGGACACAATAATTCAAGCTGCAGCATCGCGGCGCTCCCCATCTGGGAGAAGGCCGGGCTGCCCGTCATTTCCCCCAGCAACACCAGTCCGACGATTACGCAATTAGGGCACAAGAATTATTTTCGAGTCATCGCCAACGACGACATCATGTCAAGGCAGCTTGCGGGGGTCGCGGTAAATTCTCTTGGCATGAGGAAGCCCGCCATCATCTGGGAAAACTCGGACTATGGCAAGGGTATGCGCGACGTGGCGATGGACGAGCTTCCGAAACTCGGCGTGAAGGTTGTCGCGGAGGATTCGTTTATCTCCGGGGTTGACCGGGATTACTCCGCGATAATCACGAAATATAAGGGCGCAGGTGTTGACGGCGTCCTGTTTCTCGGCGACTACACAGGCGGCGGGTTGTTCGCGAAGCAGGCTCATAATCTCGGCCTCAAGGTCAAACTCGCCGGCGGCAGCAGCTGTTCGCATCAGAAGCTGATCGAGCTCGGCGGAGAAGGTGCGGAGGATTTTCACGTCGTCGCTCCTTTCGATCCCTTCGATACGCGGCCGAGGCAGGCAAAATTTATTGAACGATTCCTGAAAGAGACAAACGAGCGTCCCGGCGAGTGGAGCACGCACGCCTACGATATCGTCTACATGGTTAAGGGGCATACGAGGCGGGAGGCACCGACCGCATCAAGCTGAACAAAGCGCTGCGCGACCTCAAGGGTTTTGAGGGCATCACCGGCAAGCTTGAATTCAACGCGTTTGGCGACGTCACGAACAAAGACGCGATCATTATCTCCGTCAAGGGCGGCAAGTTCGTGCGTGTTTCCGAATAGCACCCGTCACGGAAGAGGTGAAGGGGATGCTTCTGCAGCATATGATTAACGGTCTCAGCATCGGAAGTGTTTATGCCCTGATCGCGATCGGCTATAACATGGTCTACGGAATTCTCGAATTATTAAATTTCGCGCATGGAGATGTTTACGCGCTGGGTTGCTTTGTGGTACTGGGCTTGATCACGGCAGGTATAAATCCGATTCCGGCGGTTGCCGCGGGAGTCGCGGCGGGCTATCTCTTAAACATGCTTGTCGAGCGCTTCGCCTATCGCCCCGTCCGCTTCTCGGGCCGCGTCACGCCTACGATCTCCGCTGTCGGCGTCGCGTATATCATGCGCAATCTGATACTCAAGGTGTGGGGGCCTGAAACATATCCTCTGCGGTTGGGTTTCCGGGGGACCCGGATTTATCTGGGAGGGATCGTGATCGGCACACTCCAGATTTATATTTTCTTCGCCGCGGTTTTTTTCATGCTGCTTATAACGATCATGCTGAAAAAAACAAAAATTGGGCAGGGGATCGTCGCGATCTCTCAGAGCATCCCGACCGCGGCGTTGCTCGGAGTCCCCGTGAACCGCACGATTTCGATCGTCTACGGCATAGGCGGCGCGCTGGGCGTCATAGGAGGCATCCTCTTCTGCATGTACTACGACACTATTTTCGTGGGCATAGGGTTCGCGCTGGGCACGATCAAAGCGTGGATGGCTTCGATCATCGGAGGCGTCGGAAGCCTGAAGGGAGCTATTATCGGCGCGATGATCCTTGGGCTGATGGAGAGCTTAGTCGCGGGATACGTTTCGACCTTGTATAAAGACGCGGTTATCTGGCTCGCGTTGATCATGTTCATTCTGATCAAGCCGCAGGGGTTTTTCCCCTCTCAGATCGCGGAGAAAATATGATGGATGCTATGCTGAAAAACAAAAGCAGGATTCTGCTGCTCGCCTTCGCGCTGTCGCTTCCGATGATCATCACCGACGAGTATTGGATACGGATCCTGAACGTTTTTTATACATACGCGGTCGTAGCCCTTTCTATCAACCTGATCGTGGGTTTTTGCGGACAGTTGGACATGGGGCGTTCGGCGTTCATGGGGCTGGGGGCGTACTGTTCGGCGATTTTATCCGTGAAGCTGGGCGTGCCCTTCGCGTTAGCCTTCGTTCTGTCCGGCGTTTTCGCCGGTGTGACGGGCGCGGTTCTGGGTTTTTTGTGCCGGAAATCTACGTTTGACTATCTGACGCTGGTGACAATCGGGTTTAACGTCATCTGTCAGGTGCTCTTTCTAAACTGGATTCCGGTTACCGGCGGCGTCATGGGGATCAGCAGAGTCCCTCCGCCGGATTTTTTCGGATTCACTTTCGACACCAATACGCGGTTTTACTATCTGGCGCTCGCTTTTCTGGTCTGCTCGTACGCAGTGATACGGAGAATTACAAAGTCGAAGATGGGCAGAGCGTTTGAGGCAATCCGGGACGATTCCGTCGCCGCCGAATACGCTGGGATCAACGTCCAATATTACAAGATTTTAAACTTTACGGTCGGGTCGGTCTTTACGGGCCTCGCGGGATCGCTGTCCGTTCACTACAGCCAATACGCCTCTCCGTTTAATTTTACGCTTGACGAATCGATTTATCAGCTGCAGATGGCGATTTTGGGCGGTTTAGGAAGCCTGCCGGGTTCGTTGGTCGGCACGTTTATCCTGGTGGTTTTTCCGGAGATGTCGCGCGCTTTCTACGAATACCGCTTGCTTTTCGTAGGCATCCTGATGGTCGTCATGATGCTCTACTTCCCAAACGGGCTGCTCGGGAACGCCGGAGTGGGAGAACGCTTGATCGGGGTGCGGTGCCGGGTGGCGATAAGGCGGCAATTAAAGGCGGGTGAGCGGAATGGACGGCAATAACACGCTGCTCAAGGCGGAAAAGGTGTCGAGACACTTTGGCGGAGTCAGGGCGCTGACGGGCGTCGATATGCATGTGAGCAAGGGCGAAATTCTCGGGGTCATTGGGCCGAACGGAGCCGGGAAATCTACTTTTTTCAATGTATTGACCGGTTTTTATCCGCCGTCGCAGGGCGAGGTATATTTCGGCGGCAAGAGGATCACAGGGCGTCCCGTTCATGAGATCGCCGAGATGGGGATCACGCGCACGTTTCAGAACATCAGGCTTTTCGACAAGATGACAGTGCTTCAGAACATGCTCGTGGGCATGCACACACAGCTTCATACCAAATTTCATCAGATACTCTTCAACAGATCCGGGAACATTCCGGAGGAGATAAACGGACAAGAGAGGGCCGAATCGGTTCTGGACGCGTTCGGGCTTTTGGACACGGCGCGTCAGACGGCCGGCAATCTGCCATATGGTAAAAAACGTCGGCTGGAGATCGCGCGCGCCTTTATCAGCAATCCGTCGCTCATTCTGCTTGACGAACCTTCGGCGGGTATGAATCCTTACGAGACGATCGAAATGATGGAATTCATCAAGTGGATACGGGACAATGGCCCCACCGTCATCGTCATCGAGCATAATATGAAGTTGATTATGGGGATATCCGACCGTGTCGCCGTACTCAATTTCGGTGAAAAAATAGCCGATGGCCGCCCCGCGGAGGTGCGGGCCAATCACGAGGTCATCGAGGCTTACCTCGGGAAAGAGGACGAATAGGATGCTCTCTGTCAATAATCTCGTCGTCGGATACGGAAAAATCGCGGCGCTGCACGACATCTCCCTGAATCTTCAACCGGGATGCCTGACCACGCTGATAGGGGCGAACGGCGCGGGAAAGACGACGCTGCTCAAGACCATATCGGGGTTGATGAAGCCCGCGAAAGGGACGATCTCATATCTCGGAAGCGACATCAGCGGGATGGAACCGCACGATATCATCGCCCGGGGGATTGCGCACTGCCCCGAAGGGCGGCGGGTTCTCCCCCGACAGACCGTGTACGAAAACATGAAGATGGGCGCTTACGTGAGGAAAGACGGAGAAGTGGAGAAGGATATCAATTATTACTTCGAGAAGTTTCCGCGTTTGAAGGAGCGTCGCGACCAACTCTCAGGCTTTATGTCCGGTGGCGAGCAGCAGATGCTCGCGATCTGCCGGGCCCTGATGTCGCGTCCCAAGATATTGCTGCTTGACGAGCCGTCCATGGGACTCTCGCCGGTCCTGGTGAAAGACGTGTTCAAGATCATCAAAGGGATACACGACGAAGGCGTAACCATTCTGCTTGTTGAACAAAACGCGAAAATGGCGCTCTCCATCGCGGACAAAGGCTACGTGCTCGAAGTTGGCAAAATCGTAGCTGAGGATACGGCGGAGAATCTGATGCACAGCAAGACGATTCAGGATTCGTATCTGGGAGGGTGAGAAAAAGCATAAGTTGATATTTTGTTGTTTTTAGAGATATTTAACGAGATAAGATAATTTAAGTATCACATACTTCATTCGGATATTAAAAGATTGACGAATACTTCGCCGACGCCATGCGATCGGGATCTGCCAAGATATCGAAATGACTGTCTCATTTGCTAGAATATGTTTGGACAAGCGGCGGAGGAATCGCCGCAAACCATCGATCGATATCAACGGCATATGGCGAAAGTGGTGTATGTATTGGCAAAAGCCGACGGAAAGAAAGAGATAATAACAGCGGCCTTGGCGAAGCTGATTGGGAGCGGGGAGTATGAGCCCGGTATGCGGCTTCCGCCCGAACGGCTTCTCGCGAAGGAGTTCGGAACGAGCCGAAACGTCCTCCGCGAAGCAATGATCTCGCTTGAAGCGATGGGTGTCATCGAGAAAAAGGAGAGGCTGGGCGTTTTCGTAAAAGGGCCGTCCACAGCGGAGGATATTATGCAGAACCTCAAGTATATGCAGCTGCCTCCGGTGGAGTTCATGCCAATGCAGATGGAAGTGCGGATGATGATCTGCGTCCCCGCGGTTGAGCTGGCGGCGATCCGGCGCACGGACGAAGACCTGGAGAAACTATGGAGCTGCTACGAGGAGTTCTCGAAGAGCTACCCGAGCGAGACGGCCACAGCGGAGGGCGAGATCGCGAACGCGAAGTGGGAGGCGCTGCTGCACCATCTTGAGACGGAAGCGGCTCACAACGCGCTTCTCACCCGCATCAACGAGAGCATCGCGAGCCTTGTCGAGAAGAACAACGCCTTCGTTCACCGCAAGCTCACGATCAGGGATGAAAGCTGGTTCGAGCATATCAAGCAACAGCACCGCAAGATCATCGTCGCCATCGAGAGCAATAATCCCCATCTCGCGGGAAAGACGTTGAAGGAACACTTTGTAGACTCGTACAACGCAATGAAAAAAAACTATCCGCAATACCTTCTGGACAAGTCGCGGATCTACTGGGAGGCGATAGAACAGAAGGATTGACGGTGAGGCGCGGAGGCGTAATCATGGGCGCACCTGCAAGGCGGATTGTGTTTCTCTTCGTTGTCCTTCTGTTGGGTTATTTCTACAGCGGAGTGCAGCGTATATCAGCCGGCGTCATACTGCCGCACATAGGGCGCTCGCTGGATTTTTCCGCGGCGTTGATCGGTTTTCTCTCCAGTCTGTTCTTTTATTCTTACGGCTTCACGCAAAACGTATGGGGCGCGCTCAGCGACCGTCTTGGCCCCCTGCGTTCCTGCGCGATTGGGATGGGAATGGCGGCTCTTGGCTCCGCGGCTGTGCTGATCGCCCCGACGCCGCTTTTTATAGGCTTGTCGCGCTTTCTCTGCGGGCTTGGCCTGGCGGCTTTTTTTACGGGTATCTATATATACGCGGCGCTCGCTTTTCCAAAGGAAGAGTATCCGTTCTGGGTCGGTTTCGTACAGATCATCGGCAACCTTGGAACCGTTGCGGCGGTCGCGCCCCTTGGTTTTATGATGGACGTCTTCGGATACCGGGGCGTCTTCCTGATTCTCACAGTCTGGGCAGTTTTAGTCTCGGCCGTGCTCTGGTTTTCGCGGAACACTAACATCCGCGTCCACGCGGCGCAGGAGAAACCGCCCGAATTCGAGGGACTGGGCGCGATTATAAAACCGACCCTGGAGGATATCAAGCTCGGCTATCAGTTTATCATGGGGGACAGGGCGATCAGCACGATCGTATGCGCCTGGTCGGCCGCGAGCGCCGCTGTGATGGCGCTTCAAGGCTTGTGGGGAGTGAGTTGGGTATCGGTGTCAAGCGGCGCGCCTGTGAGCGCTGCGCGTTTTTGGACCACCCTGGTGAGCCTCGGCTTGGTTGCCGGAGCCGCGTGCGGCGCGCGGACAGCGTCCCGCTCCGTCGATATCCGCGCGGGAATGCTCGCGATCCTTGTTCCGCTCTGCGTTCTGTGGCTTGTGTACTTGGCCTTCTCGTGGTTGCGGCTTCCGGCGTATGCGACGGGCGTCGTCGGCTTTCTGGTGGGAGTCGGGTCCTCGAGCTGCATGGTCTTCAGCATCAGCACTATCAAATCGCTCGTCCCGCTCTCTCGGGCGGGGCTTGCGATAGGGACGGGGCAGATGCTGCTCTATCTCGCCGTGATTGTTGTACAGTGGGGATCGGGCGTTATCATCAACCTCTTTCCGGGCGCGGAGCAGGGGACTTATCTAAACGAAGGCTTCCTGCTCGCGTTCGGAGTCATGACGGCGGGATTAATCTTTTCGCTGTTCCTGACGTGGCGGATGCCTCGGGTTTACGACAAGTCAGGTTATAATTCCTCAAGTAAACGATAACTTTTTTATCGGAGTTGGTGCGCATGAACGAGACGCAAGAGGTTCGTTTTGATTTTGACAGAGAGCGCAGAAAGGGTATCGGCGAGGTCGTTTATTGTCCGGGGAAATCAGACGGACAGATCGAGTCGATCACGCGCGGCGTTTGTGAACGAGGTGTGAACGCCGCGTTCAGCCGGATGTCGGCTGAGCAGGAGAAGCTCGTCTCCGCGATAGAACCCGCGCTGACCTATGACCCCGTCTCGCGTTTGGGGATCATTCGCAAGGTTGAACCGCAGGCTCGGGGGCTGGTGGCGGTACTTACGGCCGGCAGCAGCGACATCCCCGTGGCGGAGGAGGCGGCCGGGATTGCGGAGTTTTCCGGTTGTACGGTGAAAAAATACTACGACGTGGGCGTCGCGGGACTGCATCGCCTGCTGGGCGTCCTGCCCGAAGTTCGCGAGGCGGACGCGGTTATCGTCGCCGCCGGCATGGACGGAGCGCTGCCGAGCGTGGTGACGGGGCTTGTGCCTTCGCTGGTGATCGGGCTCCCCACCTCGGTGGGGTACGGAATCGCGCAGGGCGGCGTGACGGCGCTTCATACGATGCTGTCGTCCTGCTCGCCCGGTTTAGTCGTAGTTAACATCGACAACGGCGTCGGCGCGGGGCTTGCGGCGGCGGTGGCGTTGTTAAAGACGGGGCGCTGACTCTTCGTTCAGCTCATTTGCTTGCCCTCAAGCGCAAGGCCGAGGTCCCGTTTGTCCTTATGCCCCAGGTATTGAGTGATGCAGAGCCCCTTCGTGTTTTTGAGGTCGATAAAGACAGGCACGGAATCCTCGCCGGGTTTGTGGTGTCTGTCCCCGACGAGCATAAGGACGGGGCGCACGAGGTCTGTGCCGCTGCCCGAGACAACGAGCCCGACGTTGTTGTCGGAGAGCTGCACGAGCGAGCCGGGCGGGTAGAGGCCGATGTTGATCAGAAGCTCGCGCGCGATTCTGGTGTCGAAGTGTCCGCCCGCATCCTTCATTATAAGTGTGATCGCGTCGCGCGATGGGATTGGGAGCTTGTAGACTCGTCTGGCGGTCAGCGCGTCGAAGACGTCGGCTACCGCGGCGATGCGGGCGGCTTCGGATATCTCCGTTCCCTTGCGCCCGCGCGGATATCCGCTGCCCGACCATTTTTCGTGGTGTCCGATGATCACCTCGAGGATGTCCTCGTCACTAATCCCGCCGATCTTCGCCATCTCGACGCCCAGGAGCGGATGTTTTTTCATTTCTTCAAACTCGGCCTGATTGAGAGGCCCGGGTTTGTTCAAAATCGCGACAGGTATCTGCGCCTTGCCGATGTCGTGCAACAAGGCTCCGACGACAATCCTGTGGGTGTAGTCCCGGTCGCCGGGGTGCAGCCGGTTGGTGAGGTACCCTGCCAGGACGGCGACGTTGAACGAGTGGACAAACGTATACTCGTCCACGTCGTGTACTCTCCCCAGAGACAGCGCGAGTGAGGGGTCGCGGAGGATCTCTTCCGTCAGGCTCGCGCCCATGTCTGTGAGCGGCGCGAGCATCTCCGGTTCGAACTCATGTCTGCGCACCGCGTCAAACATTGTGCCAACCTGTTTTATCACCTCGCGCGCTTTTTCTTTGTTGACGAGTCCCCCATCGTCGCGGTAAACCTTTTCGAAAATTTCCTCGATGCTGCTCTCAGAGAACTGCGGTTTCGTGCGGATGCTGATTCTCCGAATGCCCTGCGCCTTCATGCGGCTTATCGTCGAGTTGATCGAATACTCAAGAAGGCTCAAATCAATCCCGGCGGGCAGAATAATCGCACCGTCCCGCCCGGCGACGTCGCTGTTGATGACTCCCTCAAACTCGCCCATCTTTTCTACGGGGATCCACCGGGAGGTGTGCTTTTCACCGGAATCATCGGAATAGATATCATTTATAGTCAATGCCGGTTTTTTGGATTTCGCCATAGCCACTCACCTCTGCATGATTGTCTGCATCCTTTGCACGAACAGCCATCAAGCCTGTTCAAAAGCGGTCATGTGCGATATGATGAAAAAGTAGATAGAATAGAAACGAGCAATCAGCAGACAGATTATTTTCCCAAAAGGGGACGCAAATCAACGAGCCATTTTATCTTTGGGTATCTTAGCATTATTTTACGGATTCAAAATGAGTCAAAATCAGTAAAATCGTAAAATATATGCAAAATTACGCAATGATGATAGATAGCATCGGCAACGACTGGAGGTCAGTAAATAATGAATAATTCCGACGACCGTATAATTATCAGGCGACTGCGGAGCAGCGTTATTCCCTTTGGCTTGCTGTTCCTTTTTTTTCTGTTTCTCGGACTGTACGTAGCGAAGCCGCTCGCGCCCGGATTGGCGTGGGCCGCGGTTCTGTCGTTTTTCACTTATCCGCTGTATTGCTTTATCTACAAGAGAGTTCTGCGCGGGAAGCATTCTTATCTGGCCGCCGCGATCAATACAATGCTCATCTTGTTTCTCTTGGTGCTTCCGATGATAACGATCGGAGGCGCGGCTGTGCGAGAGGCGACGAAGCTGTACTCGGTCCTTCAAGGCTGGATATTGCAGGTGAGGGGGTCGGCGATGGACTCGGTTCTCGCGCTGCCGCCTTTCGCGTGGTTTCTTTCGCGCTTCCCGCAGCTGGCGGACCTGCCGATCTGGAAGGAGCTGCTCTACAACAGCGCCTCGATGCTGGCGTCTCTCACCACGAGCTTGTCGAAAGAAGTCCTCGGCAACGCGTTGAAAATACTGTTTAACCTTCTGGTGATAACGGTCGCCTCGTTTTTTATCACGCATGACGGTGATCGCTTTGTCAGCTTTATCAAAGACTTGTTGCCCTTCTCGCCGTCGTCGAGAGACGAATTTTTCGTGCGCGGCAAGCGCATGCTCTATTCGATATTCTACGGCATCATGATGACCGCGGCGATTCAGGGGACGCTTGGCGCGATGGGTTGGTGGTTTGTCGGGCTGGACAACCCTGTTTTCTTCGGGATTCTGATGTTTCTCTTCGCGATTTTGCCCTTCGTCGGAACGCCGATCATATGGGGGCCGGGCGTGATCTATCTTTTCACGCACGGTGACACAAAAGGGGGATTGATTCTCCTTTTATGGGGGCTGTTGATCGTGAGCAGCATCGATAACGTGCTGCGTCCTCTCTTTATTTCGGAGGGGAGCAAGGCGCACATTCTGCTGGTCTTCGTGGGTATTTTGGGCGGGCTCGCCACGTGGGGTTTCCTGGGGCTCTTTTTGGGGCCTCTGGTGCTGTCGCTGGCAGCCTTCTTCCTCCAGATGTACAGGCTTTTTGTGATTGCGCCGCCGGAAGAAACTATGGAGGAAGCGGAGAGTGAGAGCAAGTGAGAATTATTTCGGTCTCGGGTTTCAAGGATTCCGGCAAGAGCACGCTCTGCCGCGCCCTTTTAGAGCGCCTCGCCGAGCGCGGGCTTAAGGTGGGGTACGTCAAGAGAACGCAGGAATTTGTCGGCTCCGGTGCGGACACCGACTCCGGCGCGGCGTGCGCGATGGGCGCTGATGCGCTTTTGTGGGGCGATGGCTCATTTCGCTACGAAAGCGCCGCGAAGGACGCGAACCTCGCCACCCCCTACGAAGTGGCGGCGAGGTTCTTTCCCGATGCGGACGCCGTGTTGTTGGAAGGGGGCAAGGATCTGGCGCTGCCGAAGATCTGGGTTCTCCGTGAAGGGGAGGAAAAGCCGGATTACCCCGGAATCTTCGCCCTTTACGACCGCCGTGGCACCGGCGACGGAGCCGCAGTCTACGGAGGCGGCGAGTTGGATCGCCTGGCGTCCGATTTGGCTGAGAAGATCGCGCCCGATCAAAGATCAACGCGCGTCTACGCGGGAGGACGCGAGATGCCGCTAAAGGGCTTTATCGCGGACTTTGTCGGAGGCGCGATAATGGGGATGCTGCGCTCTCTCAAGGGCCTTGAACCGGGCGGCGTCAGAGTCTATATTCGCGATAGAGATTATTTTTCGTAAAAAGAATAGGAAAATGTAGCCAATTTTCGCCGAATGGCATATAATGAGCAACCGTCGGAGACACGCAACTATTTTGCTGGACGCGAGGTGATCCGGACTCTTAATATTAATTGAAAGTTACCCCATTTGCTTTGGGCGGTATTTAAGCCGAACGTCCGGCGAGTGAAATTTAGACTGGGAGGTATTCGGAAAACCATGGAACAATTCATGAACGTAAACGCAATAATCGCTGCGATAGCCGGTTTGGCCTTGATTTACGCAATCGTGGCGGCGGCTAAGATCAACTCGTATCAGGTGGATCACGAACGTATCAACGAGCTTTCCGAAATTATCCAGAGCGGCGCGATGGCGTTTCTCTACCGGGAGTACCGGGCTCTCATCCTTTTTGTTGTCGTAGTGGGCGGGCTTCTCGCGTTTTATCTCGGTGTTCCAAGCGCGGCGTGCTTTGTGTCTGGCGCGCTCTGCAGCGCGGCGACCGGATACATCGGTATGAAGGTTGCGACGCGGGCCAATGGCAAGACGGCGTTCGCGGCGATTACCGGCATGAACGAGGCGCTTGGCGTCGCGTTCCGCGGCGGCAGCGTCATGGGCATGACGGTGGTCGGTATCGGCCTTCTGGGCGTCCTGGGCGCGTTTTTGGTCTTTGACGACGTGGCTTCGATCACGGCGTTCGGCTTCGGCGCAAGCTCGATCGCGCTCTTCGCGCGCGTCGGCGGAGGCATCTACACCAAGGCTGCGGATGTCGGCGCGGACCTCGTCGGCAAGGTCGAGGCGGGCATACCCGAAGACGACCCGCGCAATCCGGCGGTCATCGCTGACAATGTCGGAGACAATGTCGGAGACATCGCGGGTATGGGCGCGGACCTCTTCGAATCCTACGTCAACTCGATTTTGGCGGCTATGGCGGTAGGCGTCACGGTGTTCGGCATAGACGGATTGACCTACCCGTTGCTGCTCTCCGCGGCCGGTATTATCGCCGCGCTGCTCGGAACGATGTTCGTCCGCGTGAAGGAGGGCGGCAATCCGCAGCGGGCGCTGAGCATGGGCCTTTTCTCAACCGGAGCGTTCATGATCTTGGGCACGTACACGCTCACCAGATGGGTCTTCGGCAGCGACATCTCCCTCTTCTGGGCGGTCGTCGGCGGCGTTGTCTCCGGCGTCATCATCGGACAGATCACGGAGTATTACACATCATCGGACTATAAACCCGTCAAGGAGATCGCTGAGGCTTCCAACACGGGAACGGCCACCAACATCCTGGCGGGGCTGTCGGTAGGCATGAAATCAACCGTCGCGCCCGTCGTCATGATCTGCATCGCGACGATGGTCGGCTACTATTTCGGCGGGCTGTACGGCATCGCGTGCTCGGCGGTAGGAATGCTTTCTATCACCGGCATGGTTCTCTCGGTTGACGCGTACGGCCCGATCAGCGACAACGCCGGAGGCATCGCGGAGATGGCGGGGCTTCCTAAGGAAGTCCGTCAAATCACGGACAGGCTCGACGCGGTAGGCAATACGACGGCAGCCGTAGGCAAGGGGCTTGCTATCGGTTCCGCGGCGCTCACGGCGCTTGCGCTCTTCGTCTCCTACGCGGCCGCGACGAAGCTCACAAACATAGACCTTATGGATCCCTACGTCATGGTAGGGCTCTTCATCGGCGGCGTTCTGCCCTTCATCTTCAGCGCGCTCTCCATTCAGGCGGTCAGCCGCGCGGCAGAGCGCATGATCGAAGAAGTGCGTCGTCAGTTCCGCGAGATACCGGGCATCATGGAGGGAACAGCGCGCCCCGAATACGAGCGCTGCGTCGATATCTCCACGGGCGCGGCCCTTAAAGAAATGATCATACCCGGCCTGATGGCGGTAGTAGTGCCCGTAGTCGTCGGCTTGACGCTGGGCGCGGCCGCTCTGGGCGGTTTGCTGGGCGGATCGATCGTCACCGGCGTCATGATGGCGATTTTTATGTCAAACTCCGGCGGAGCTTGGGACAACGCGAAAAAGTACATCGAAGAAGGGCACCACGGCGGCAAGGGGACTCCGGCTCACGCGGCGGCTGTCTGCGGCGATACTGTGGGCGATCCCTTCAAGGACACAGCGGGCCCCAGCCTCAACATCCTCATCAAGTTGATGTCGGTCGTCGCGCTTGTGCTCGCGCCTCTCTTCTCGTAGCCGAGGCTTGTTTTACGAATAAACTGACGATCAACCGGAAAAACCGGCGCCGGATATCCGCGCGCCGGTTCATTTCGATATTTTAAATGGAGTTGAAAAAGCACATGTCGGACGATGTTCGCGAAGTAAAGTCACGGCTGGATATAGCGGATGTGATCGGCGATTATGTTCAGCTTCGCCGCGCCGGAAATTCGCTGTGGGGGCTGTGTCCCTTCCACCGCGAAAAGACCCCGTCTTTCAGCGTTTCCCGCGAACGGCAATCGTTCCACTGTTTCGGCTGCAACAAGGGTGGAGACGTCATCGCGTTCATCATGGAGCAAGAAGGCTTATCTTTCCGCGAGGCGCTCGAGCTGCTTGCCGCGCGCGCCGGTGTCACGCTGTCTAAGACAGGCGGCGGCGTCGGGAAAAAACCCTCCGCGGAGCGGCGCGCAATCCTTGAGGAAGCGTGCGCGTTTTTTATCGGTTCGCTGCGTGGGGCCGGCGGAGAAGCGCCTCGCGCTTATCTCGCGAGGCGTATGGTGCAAAAGGACGCGTGGAGCCGTTTTGAGCTCGGCTGGGGTCCGGCGTCTTGGAGCGCGCTCTTGGATCACCTGTTGTCGCTTGGCTACACGCAAAACGACGCCGTCACCGCGGGACTCGCCTCGACGGGCAACAGGGGCGCGTACGACCGTTTTCGCGGGCGCGTTATCTTCCCTGTGCGCGATGAGCTGGGACGTTTGGCGGGTTTCGGCGGGCGTCTGATCGACGGCGAAGGCGCAAAGTACGTCAACAGCCCCGAAGGCGAGCTGTTCAACAAGCGCAGGCTGCTTTACTTCCTGCACGAAGCCAAAAAAAGCGTGCGCGAACGGCTCAGAATCATCCTGATGGAAGGCTACATGGACGTCCTGCGCGCCCATACCGCGGGCTACACCGAAGCGGTCGCTTCCCTTGGAACGGCGCTGACGGAGGATCAGGCACAGTTGATCAAACGCTTCACCGACCTCTGCTACATCGCCTACGACGCCGACGCGGCGGGGCAGGAAGCGGCTCTGCGTGGCATGTATATTTTGCAGAACCGGGGTGTGGAGGTGCGCGTCGTATCCCTGCCGGAGGGCAGCGACCCGGACGACGTCCTGCGCGGCGACGACGGAGGCGCGCGATTTGCCGAAATGCTCGAAAAAGCCTTGCCCCTGCCTCTTTATCACGCGCACATGAGGAGAAAAGACCTGCGCTCTCCGGGAAAAAAATTAAAGGCGCGCGAGGATCTGCTGGATGGCTTAAGCACGTTGTCTCTTCTTGACCTGTCCCCGCATATCTCGAACATCGCAAAAATTTTCGGAGTTCTTCCGCACGAGCTGCAGCGTGAGATCGACGAAAGACGGCGCGAGAGAGGCCATGCGCAAAACAGGAGATCGTTGAATTCCGAAGAAGGCATTCCGCGCGACGAAAGCGTATATATAGTGGAGGGGAAAGATATTTCGGATCTCGAGTGCATGTTTTGCAGTTTGCTGTGGCAGGACGCGGATCTGCGCGCGAGCTTGCCGCCGCTGGAGTATCTGCCTCTGTTTGCGGATGAGGCCTCGGCGAGCGTTGTGGCGGCGCTCTTTTCGGGTGAATCCCCGGAAGAGCTCGAGGGTCGTTGGAGGGCTATGGGGGAGGACGAATGCCTTAGCCGTATCGCGCGAGGCGACGCGATTTTAGCCAGAGAGGGGCTCGACAGCGGACGGCGTACGGAAGACCAAGTGTCAAGGCTTACGGCGGAGCTTCGCGCCCAAGGCATGCGCAGGCGCTACGAGCATTTGCGCGGCTGTTATCTGCGAGGCGATATCACGGACGACGAGCGGAAAGAATACGCCGAGTTGGCGAAGAATCTAAAAACCGGAAAATAACGCTTGAGGGGGGTTTCGTATCCCCCAAGAGAGGAGGCCGCGATGGACGACAAGGACAAAATTGACGAAAAGATCGAGGACATGAGGCAGGATCCCGTTGTCTCCGCAGCGTCGGAGACGGCGGAAATGCCGCCCGAGGAAATGATGGAATATATCGACAGTATTCGCGATCTGCTGCACGCGGGCAGAGAGAAGGGTTTTGTAACCTACGAGGATATTGAAAAGAGGCTCCCCAAGGAGATTCTCTCCGCGGAAATTCTTGATAACATCTACCTGAACATCATGGAACTCGGCATTGACGTGGTTGACGAGCCGAAGAGCAAGGACGAGCTGGGCGAGGACGAGCCGCCGCCCACAGTCACGACCGGACGCGACGACTCCGTCGCGCTGGAGGAGCTCCCTCTTTCGGACTCGGTGCGTATGTATCTGCGCGAGATAGGCAAAATATCGCTGCTTACGGCGGTGGAAGAAGTTGAGCTGGCAAAGGGCGTAGAGGCGGGCGACCCCGTCGCGAAGGCGCATCTCGTGGACGCCAACCTGCGTCTCGTGGTCAGCATCGCGAAGAAATATATCGGCAGAGGCATGCTCTTCTTGGATCTCATTCAGGAGGGCAACTTGGGGCTTATTCGCGCGGTGGAGAAGTTCGACTATCAAAAAGGCTTCAAGTTCAGCACCTACGCCACATGGTGGATAAGACAGGCGATCACTCGCGCTATCGCCGACCAGGCGCGCACGATTCGCATACCCGTCCATATGGTGGAGACGATCAACAAGCTGATCCGTATCTCGCGCCAGCTCGTCCAGCGTCTCGGACGCGAGCCCACGGCGGAAGAGATTGCGGCCGAGATGGAGATCAGCTCAGACCGCGTTGAAGAGATTCAGCGCATCGCGCAAGAGCCTGTGTCGCTAGAGACTCCGATTGGCGAGGAAGAGGACAGCCAGCTGGGAGATTTTCTCGAGGACAAGGACATGCCCAACCCCGAAGAGGTAGCGGCGAGCATGATTCTCCGCGAGCAGCTGGAGGAGATGCTCGACGACCTCAGCGAACGCGAACGCGAGGTGCTGCGCCTGCGTTTCGGGCTGGAGGACGGGCACGCTCACACGCTTGAGGACGTCGGGCGGCGCTTCGGCGTCACGCGCGAACGCATTCGCCAGATCGAGGCAAAAGCGCTGCGCAAGCTGCGTCACCCGAGCCGAAGCCGCAGGTTGAAGGACTTTCTGGATTGACGCCTCTTTATGCGAATTGATAAGTTTCTCAAGCTCTCCGGGCTTGTCAAGCGCCGTACTCTTGCGCAGGAGATGATCGAGATCGGCGCCGTCCGATTGAACGGGCGTGTGGTGAAATCCTCCGCCGAGCTTCACGGGGGCGAGCGTATCGAGATCGCGTTTCCCCGGAGGGTTTTGGCGATCCTGGCGCTTTCGGTCGACGAACGGACTCTTAAGCGCGGCGAGCCTGCCGCGTCTATTCTCGAAGAAAGGCGTTTGTCCGAAGATGAACGCCCTTGGTGAAAGGAGCGTTATTCTGTTATGAGTGAAATAGTAGGGGTGCACGGCAGAGAGATCCTTGATTCGAGGGGCAACCCGACCGTAGAGGTCGAGGTATGGCTGGAAAACGGCATTGTAGAGCACGCCAGCGTTCCGAGCGGCGCGTCTACGGGGACTTTCGAGGCCGTCGAGCTTCGCGACGGCGGAAGCCGCTACGGGGGCAAGGGCGTCTTGAAGGCTGTCGAGAACGTTAACACGGTGATCGAGCCGGCGTTGATCGGTTATGACCCATCCTACCAGACCGATATTGACAAGCTTATGATCGAGCTTGACGGTACCGACAACAAGGGCAAGCTTGGCGCGAACGCCATTTTGGGCGTCTCGCTTGCCGTCGCGCGCGCAGCCGCGAAGGCCCAGGGACTCTCTCTTTGGGCGTACATCGGAGGCCTCGGGCCCTACCTTCTGCCCACGCCTTTGATGAACGTAGTCAACGGCGGGGCGCACGCTGACAACAACTTGGACATTCAGGAGTTTATGCTGGTGCCGCATGGGGCGACGTCGTTCTCCGAAGCCCTGCAGATGGGCGCGGAGACGTATCACGCGCTTCGCGGCATTCTTAAGAAAGCCGGTTTCTCGACGGGCATCGGCGACGAAGGCGGTTTTGCGCCTAACTTCTCCGCCAACGAAGAAGCGCTTCGCTATCTCGTGGAGGCGATCGGTGCGGCGGGATACGAGCCGGGCGAACAGGTTTCTCTCGCGCTCGACGTTGCCGCGACCGAGTTTTACAAGGACGGCGTCTATGACCTCGCGGGCGAGGGGCGAGGGATGAGGGCGGACGAACTCTGCGGCTACTACGAGGAGCTCTGCGGCAAATACCCGATCGTCAGTATCGAGGACGGCATGTCCGAGGAAGATTGGGACGGCTGGGCGTTGCTCACGAAAAAAATGGGTAATAAAATTCAGCTCGTTGGCGACGATCTTTTCGTTACAAATCCGATTCGTTTTGACAGGGGTGTCAAAGACGGCGTCGCTAATGCTATACTTGTGAAGTTGAATCAAATCGGCTCGCTGACTGAAACGCTCAAAGTGATCGCGATGGCGAAAAAGGCGGGCTACGGCGCGGTGATCTCTCACCGCTCGGGCGAGACGGAAGATTCGTTCATCGCCGATCTTGCTGTCGCGACCGCGGCCGGACAGATCAAGACCGGCGCTTTGGCGCGCATTGATCGCGTGGCGAAATACAACGAGCTGCTCAGGATCGAAGAGATCTTGGGCGAGAACGCGGAATACGCGGGAATGTCCTGCATTCGCGCGCCGAAATAATTTAAAGAAGCAATAAAAAAAGGAGGTTCACAATTTTAATGAAACAAGTCGTATCGACAAAAAAAGCGCCGGCTGCGGTCGGCCCCTACAGCCAGGCTGTATGGGCGGGAGAGTTTCTTTATTGCTCGGGCCAGCTGGGTTTGATCCCCGAGACGGGTCGGTTGGCGGAGGGCGGTGTCGCTGCCCAAGCTGAGCAAGCTCTGGCGAACGTGGGGGCAATTCTCGAGTCGCAGGGGCTTTCCCCGGCGAATGTTGTGAAGGTTCTTCTCTTTTTGACCGACATGGCGGATTTTAAAACCGTCAATGAGACGTACGGAAAGGTCTTCGACTGCGAGCCGCCGGCTCGTTCCTGCGTGGCGGTGAAGGATTTGCCGCTCGGCGGAGTCGTCGAGATCGAGGTAATCGCGCGTAAATAATCACGAGATGCGTTGCCGGAGTCCTTCGCGAGAGCGGCGGGCTCCGGTACATCTTGAAAAGGGGTGGGTGCATGAAGGTCGCGGAACCGACGATTGAGAGGCTGGTGCAATATCACCGACTGCTTGAAATGCTCAGAGAAGAGGGGCATCGAGTGGTCTCCTCACATCAGATGGGCGAGTTGCTCGGTTTTAAAGCGAGTCAGGTGCGCAAGGACCTCTCTTATTTCGGAGAGATCGGAAAACGCGGAGTCGGCTATCATGTGAGTAAGCTAAGCGACCACATCATGAAGATTCTTTCGTCCCCGAGGGTCTGGAATATCGCGCTCGCCGGCGTCGGCAATCTCGGCGCGGCTCTTCTAAGCAACGATGCTTTCCGCAATTCAAAGATGCGCTTTGAGGCTCTCTTCGACGTGGACGAAGCCAAGATCGGGCGAAAGATATCAGGCGTTCAATGCTGGGATGTCAAAGAAATGCCCGAGGTGATGAAAGAACGCAACATCGAAGTTTTGCTGCTCGCGGTTCCCGCAAAGGCGGCGCAGTCTTGCGTTGACTTGGCGATCTCCGCGGGGACGCTCCGCGGCGTTTTGGCTTTTACGCAGGGCTCGCTTGTTTTACCGAGCGACATCATCATTTTTCGGGTTGATATTTTGGCTGAATTGGAGAAACTGCTTTTTTTCCTTAAGCAAAAGCAAGAGCATTCAGTGTAGAAACGCGTTATCCGTCAGTGATAAAATGAAAAAAGGGCAAGCGCCCGGCAGGAGGGGTTTTCTTTGGGAGGACAGCAACAGGGCGGAATGGCAGGACTTTTATTGCCGATTCTTTTGTTCATCGGGATATTTTACTTTTTGATTCTGCGCCCGCAGAAAAAGAAGCAGCAGCAGCATGAAAAAATGCTCTCGGCGATCAGCAGGGGCGACACGATTGTCACCGCCGGCGGTTTCTTCGGCAAGGTGAGCGATATTCTGGAGGATTCTTATATCATCGAACTCGCGGACGGTGTGAAGGTGCGAATCCTCAAGTCCTCGATCTCTATTCGGCGCGACACGTCGGAGGGCGCTCCGCGGACTCCTCGCCCGAAGAAGAAAGACCGCTACAAGAGGAGAGAGCGCGAAGCTTCGAACAGCGAGAGGACCCAGGAATCGCCGGAAGCCGCCGAATCCGCCGAATCAAACGAGGTTACGGCCGCGTCCAAGGAAGAAGGCGTGACAACCGAGGAGGCGAGCGCGTTGCTGGACAAGACCACGGACGCCGCGCCGCTGGACAGTCCCGCTGAAACGAAAAACTGACGTTTTGCATCCGAGCGGAAGGTCCGGGAGGCGTATGGAATGTTGAAAAAAGATAAACTGAGGTTGGGCTTGATCGCGCTGGTTTGCGCGGCCGCCGCGTTCGTGGTTTTTCCGGTCGGCGACAAGGTGAAGCTGGGGCTCGATCTCAAGGGCGGTGCCCACATTGTGTTGCAGGCAAAGGGCACCCCTGAAAATCCCATAAACGACGACAGCCTTGAGCGTTTGGTTGCTGTCCTTCGCAACCGTATTGACCAATACGGCATTGCGGAGCCGCAGATTCAGCGCGAGGGCAGAGATCGGGTTGCGGTTGATCTTCCCGGCGTGGAAGATCCGGAAGCCGCGCTCGACCTGATAGGCAGCACGGCGGTTCTCGAATTCCGAAAGGTCGAAAGAGCGGCACCGCAGTCGCCGCCTCCGGTCAGGCGCGGCAATTATCCTAACGACGCCGAATACGAGACCGCAAAAAAGAATTGGGATGCGCTCAATGAGAACATGCTCCGCACGGTTGCGGCGATCAAAGAAGAGGCGGGGAAAGACCCCAATTTGCTCATCGCAAGCGACGACGAGGGGCAGATGTATGTTCTGGGCGAAGTCTTCGTCAGGGGCAAGGATTTGCTGACAGCGGGCAGCACGTATGACGAGTTCGGCAAGCCCGGTGTTTCCCTTGAATTCAACAAGGAGGGGGCGGCGGCGTTTGAAAGCGCGACTGCCGCGAACATCGACAAACAGCTCGCGATCGTCCTCGACAATAACGTAATATCCGCGCCGGTGGTGCGGACGAAGATCAGCGGAGGCAAGGCGCAAATCACCGGCAACTTCACTCTGGAGAAAGCCACGCGTTTGGCGGTTATGCTCCGCGCGGGCGCTCTGCCCGTCAACGTAGAGGTCATGGAAAACCGCTCGGTCGGCCCGACGCTCGGAGAGGACTCGGTCCGCTCGGGCGTGCGTTCAGGCCTGTTGGGCGGCGTGCTCGTCGCGGTCTTCATGTTGATATATTATGGGCTTCTCGGCATCGCCGCGGATATTGCCATGGGTATGTCGATGCTCCTCTTAATGGCGCTTATGATCATGATGCGGACGACGCTGACCCTGCCGGGTATAGGTGGTATCATCCTGACAATCGGCATGGCGGTCGACGGGAACATCTTGATTTACGAGCGCATGCGCGAAGAATACCGCTCCGGCAAGACGATCATGGCCGCGCTTGACGCGGGATTCCGCAAGGCGCTCGTGGTCATCCTGGATTCGAATATCACCACCTTGATAGCCGCCGGCGTTCTCTTCTATTTCGGATCGGGGCCTGTGCGCGGTTTTGCAGTAACGCTCAGCCTGGGCGTGATGACCGCGATGTTCGGCAATATTGTCGTGACGCGCGCGATCCTACAGATCATGCTGCGCAAGCGCAGGAACATGGCCCTTTAGACGGAGGAGATGTGGTTCGATGGCTACCTTTGATGCTTCCAAGTTACAATTACCATTTATGAAATACCGAAAGGTCGCGCTGGGCGTAAGCCTGGCGATGATCATAGGGAGTCTGCTTCTCCTCTCGGTGAAGGGCGTTAACTTCAGCGTCGACTTTGCGGGCGGCGTCTCGATGCAGGTCGGCTTCGAGCAGCCCGTAGACGTGGGGTCGGTGCGTGAAACGCTCTCCCGGGTCGGACAGGGCCAGGCGACAATCCAAGCGCTCGACGATCAATTTGTATTGATACGCTACCAGGATCCGAGCGACACGGTGCGCAAGGATATCCTGTCCGCGCTTGAGAAGCAGTACGGCAAGGCTTCGATACAGAAGATAGACACGGTTGGTCCTGTCGTGGGCAAGGAGCTGCGCAAGCAGGCATTTATAGCGGTGTCGCTCGCGATCGTCGGCATTCTGGTTTACATGGCGTTTCGCTTCAGCTTCCGCTTTGGCATGTCGGCAGTGCTCTCGCTGGTACACGACTCGGTCATAATGCTCGGCGCGTACAGCTTAACCGGGCGCGAGATATCCACGTCGTTCATCGCGGCGATATTGACGGTTATCGGCTATTCGCTGAACGACTCGATTGTCGTACTCGACCGCATCCGCGAGAACTGGACGCAACTGCGCGGCAAGGGGATCGTGCCTCTGGTCGACAACTCGATCAACCAGACGCTTTCACGAACCATAAACACATCCCTGACGACCCTGCTGCCCGTTCTGGCGATGTTCTTCCTGGGAGGCGAAGTCATATCCAACCTCGCCTTCGCGTTTCTGATCGGTATCATCGTCGGAACGTACAGCTCAATCTATATCTCAAGCGCCATTCTAGTGGAGTGGTACCTCCGCAAACCGGCGAAGTAGAAAGGCAATATTCCCAAGTTAAATTCGAACACCAAGCAACGGAGCTCCCGCGCGAACTCCGCTTGCTTGGTGTTCCTGTATGGCGCACTTAGCGGCACCGATATGTTTATGATGGGTTTACAAAAGCGTTCGGTTTTTCACCTCGAAGCACTCGTAATACGTCATTCGCTACTGAAAGAGCAATCCGGACTCTTGCCTCGTAAGTATCGCCTGCGCAGTGCGGCGTCGCGATTACGTTTTCCAATGTGAAGATGCGATGGTTCGGTGATACAGGTTCCTCCGGATAGACGTCAATACCGGCCATCCCAACTCGTCCCGCTGCAAGCGCGTCGCAAAGTGCATCGTAATCAACGATTGGCCCCCGTGCACAGTTAATAAACCTGACTCCCTGTCTCATCCAGGCGATTGATTCGGCGTTGATTAAATGATGTGTTTCTTTATTCGACGGCAGATGGAGACTGATGTAGTCAGCTGTTGACAAGCCATCTTTCAATGTGCTGACTCTTTCATAACCCTTGTCCTCGATTTCCCTGTTTTGCACGAAGGGGTCGAATACCACGACTCGCATATCGTAAGCGTACTTCACTATTCGGCATATTTCCCGGCCGATATTACCGTATCCGACCGAGAAGAATGTAGTGCCGTGTACGTCGTGTGGGCTGTGATCGTCGCGGTATTTCCAATACCCGCTTCTCACGGCGATATCGGCTCTTTTTAAGTCCCTTGAAAGCGCGAGGATATACATGTTAATATGTTCCGCAACAGAGAAAGCATTTGCCCCAACAACATTTACAACCGCGATTCCCTGTTTAGTCGCAAAATTCACATCCACATTGTTAACTCCGGCCCCATTGACGCCGATAACTTTAAGGCACTTCCCCTCTGCAATTACTTCCCGGGGGAGAGATTCAAGTCTCACCACAATACCGTCAATCTCTTTCGATAGGTACTCCTTCAGGGTTTCGGCGTTTCCGTCAGGAGCCATGACGATTTCAGCCTCTTCTGCTAGGCGGGAGACTCCTTCCGGGTATATAGTGGGATCGATTAAGAGAACTCTAGGCTTGTAACCCGCACGTTTCGATTCCTCCGGCATTGCCCTACCTCCTCAAACGAATTGTCATAAATTTGCGAGGTACGCCTGTATTTGAGTGACAACTTTGATAACAGCTTCGTCAACCGCTTTTGGAGGGGCTTTGACCGGATAAATTGATTCGCCGGTTTCAATTCCAATGTATCGCAACGCAGCTCTCATTGGCCCCGGGTTTGGTGAAGCGTAAATCACATCGTTGAGTGGGCGGACATAACTGTTGTGTATTTCGTTCACCTTCTTGACATTCGCATCCCTCGCGGCTTTGAGCATCTCGACGTAAAGTTGCGGGAAGAGATTTGCAGTCGCGATGACACCGCCCCTTGAACCCAGGAGAAAGGCAAAAGACATCATTGATTCAAAACCACAGAGCACCGAGATTCGATCCCCAACGTGGTATATAACCTCGCTGTATTGCATGGTGTCTCTCACACACTCCTTGAC
>Ga0153940_1000363_pt1 | contig 24775 bp, 20 predicted proteins | sample TSNJ024MetaG_FD_104736 | JGI IMG/M metagenome (GOLD analysis project Ga0153940, IMG submission 104736) | Attine ant fungus gardens microbial communities from New Jersey, USA - TSNJ024 MetaG | ecosystem: Host-associated > Fungi > Mycelium > Unclassified | place: USA: New Jersey, Brendan T. Byrne...
CATTCTGAGCGCAGCGAAGAATCTTATACACTAAAAGTTTACGAAATTCCAGAGGTGAGATTCTTCGCTTACGCTCAGAATGACAGTGATAATGCGGCTTCGGAGTTTCCGAACCTGCTCTAACAATATGACAGAGGTGATACATCCGTGATTATATTTTATACTATTTATATTTGTTTTTTGCTTGCTTTGTTTGGAGCCTGCATCGGCAGCTTTTTGAACGTTGTCATCTACCGGCTTCCCAATGGAAATTTTCTTTCAGAGGCACGCTCCTACTGTCCTGACTGTAAGGAAAGACTTAAGTGGTACGATCTTTTACCAATCGTCAGTTATATAATGCTGAAGGGTCGCTGCCGTTATTGTAAGAAACGGATATCCTTGCGCTATCCGCTTGTAGAAACAGCTGGTGCTATACTGGCTGTACTTTGTTTTATACGTTTTGGGGCTACGTTCGGCACCATATTGTCCTTTGGTGTATTGGTAATATTACTGGCAATTGCATTGATTGATTTTGATACCATGGAGATTCCTGATTCTCTCCTATTGGCTCTTCTGCCCTTTGCGGCCTGCGCATTATTTGGCTGGCCTGCTATTTCATTGGTAGAACGTACCATAGGTTTTTTTGTGATCAGTGTTCCGCTGCTTCTGATCACGCTTGTCATTCCGGGTGCCTTTGGCGGCGGTGACATCAAGCTGATGGCGGTTTGCGGTTTTTTACTCGGATGGAAAAACACACTGTTTGCGTTTTTTGTGGCGCTGCTGATCGGCGGCGGGTATGCAATTTACCTTTTATTAAGCGGAAAAAGTAAGCGGGGGGCTCACATTGCTTTTGGTCCCTATTTATGTATCGGCGTTGCCGTTGCTTTGCTTTGGGGAACGGAGATCGTCCGTTTCTATTTAAATCTTTATATGTTCTGAGAGTCATTCGGACCGGCTTTTTTATTTTTGTTCAGAAAGGAGAGGTATTTCATCTTTTCATAAGATGAAATATCACAATTGAAATTATGCCTAAATACAACTATATTGCGATGGATTTAGATAATAACAAGATAAATAATACTGTGGATGCCAAAGATGAAAGTGATTTAAGACGAATATTACGGAATCAAAATCTGGTTCCGATCAAATATAAAGCAATTGATGAAAAAAAGACAAGTTACCGCCTAAAGGCTAATGAGACAGCCGATTTTTCCAGGCAGCTTACCAGTATGCTCGGAAGCGGTATTACCATCGCACGGGCAATGGAAATTCTGAAAGAAAGGGATTTCAAGCCCCAGTTAAAGACGGTTTATGAAAAGATATACAAGGATGTTCAGCAGGGCTTTGCTCTTTCGGAGGCGATGAGATTTCAACCGAGAACTTTTCCCCCGCTGCTGATAAATATGTATGCCTCAGGTGAGGCAAGCGGTAAACTGGAACAGGTGTCCAATAAAATGGCCCACCATTACGATAAGGAGAATCGCCTGAACGGCAAGGTGAAGTCGGCCATGACCTATCCCATTATTCTCCTGGTTGTTACGATAGCGGTTGTCATGCTTATATTTACGCTGGTTTTGCCGGAATTCTTCGAAACACTTGGGGATATGGAGCTTCCGGCATTGACAAAGGTTGTGATCGGAATCAGTGGATTCATGCAAAGCTATTGGCTTTATGTGATCATCGGCGTGTTGATCGTGATAGCGGTTTGTCAGTATCTGATAAGAATCCGGAAAGTTGCTTTAAAAGTTGACCGGCTAAAGCTCCGGCTTCCCATTATTGGAAAGCTGCTGAAGATTATCTATACCGCCCGGTTTTCCAGAACACTTTCATCTCTCTATACAAGCGGTATTTCCATGCTAAACGCCCTGGAGATCACCCGCACCACCATCTCCAATTCATATATAGAAAAGCAGTTTGACGATGTCATCAAAAGTGTCCGCAACGGCGAAGCGCTGTCTGCGGCAGTCGGCATGGTTGATGGGTTCGACAAAAAGCTCACCACTACTATTTTGATCGGCGAGGAAACGGGGCGCTTAGACGCCATGCTTGAGTCCACCGCCGAAAGCTTTGACTATGAGGCAGAGATGGCAACCGGCAGGCTGGTGCAGATTGTGGAACCGGTTATGATCGTGATCTTGGCGATAGTGATCGGCTCGATCATGCTGGCAGTTATGATGCCAATTATAACGCTTTATCAAAATGCCGGGAATTTATAGTAACCGGTAAGGAAGGACACAGATATGAATTCATCTATTTATATTTCATCTAAAAAAATAGAAGTAATTAGTTATTCTTACTCTTTAAGGGACGTTTCGGTAAAACAGGTTCTGACCTGTCCGCTTCCGGAGGGAACCATGATAAACGGTAAAATCACCGATCCCTCCCAGCTGGCCTCTTGCCTTGCTTCCTTACGCAGCCAGAGTTCCGGGTTATTTGCCAACTCTACGCTGATTGTAGACGGTAACTTCGTATTTTCAAAGAGGATTGTTGTGCCTAGATTAAGCAAAAAGCAGTATCAGCTGCTTGTAAGGGAGGATTTTACTAATGCCGCTGAGAACTCGGAGCAGTTGATCTGTGATTATCATCTGATGAATGGTTCCGGCACCGAGACCGCCATACTGGCCTGCGCTTCCGAGAAGTCACAGATAGAGAGCTACATTTCCGTATTTAAGGAAGCCGGTATTAAGCTTAAGGCAATCCGGGTTGGGGTAGATGCAATTCAAAATTATGTAAATGCAAGACCTGATCTTCTGGATAAAACCTTTGTAATTAATGTTATTGACGGTATTACCATGCTTTCCATGATATTTCAAAATGGAATTAATGTTTTTATGTCCAGAACAAGACTGTACAGCGAGGATTATGAGCAGTTTATACAAAGCATGCTCAAAAACCTGTCCGGTTTCATTCAGTTTAATAAATCAGAACAATTCAACGACATTGAATCCAGCTTTTATCTGGGATTAACAGATGCAGATATACAACTGATGAATGAAGTCAATCCATACCCTGACATCAAGCTGGAGATGCTCAATATCTTCAACAATGTGAAAGGCTCGGAGAAACTTTCCGAACATTCGCACTTTGCATATTTAAACACCTTACTCAGTTCCAACAGCATTGATTTTATCCGCAGTTATAACATGCTGGATAAGCTGAAAAAGCAGAATCGTCCGAAAAAACTTTGGATTCCGATACTTGCAGGTCTCACTGCAGCGCTTGCCTGCCCGGTTGTTATTTTCTCTTTACAGGCAGCACGTGTGGATACCGACATTAAGGAACTGAATGACTATCTCACCAGCGAAGCGGTAGTCGTTAGATCAGAGGAGCTTGACCAGATCATTGAACAAAGCTCTCATTATGCTTCTATCTGCAATAAATTCAAAGAAAAAACCGAAGCAGACAGCAGTGAAGCGTCGGTATCAAATGAAATACTGGATTTGATCACCCAGACGTCAGGCGGCAGGGTGTCCATTGATCAGCTTGGCTTTCAAAAAAGCACCGGAATGATACGTGTCAACGGAAGCAGTGCCACCGAAACCGACTCGGCCGAATATGTTGAGTTGTTAAGGAAAAACGATGCGATCAAATCTATCAATTACACCGGATACAGCTACGGCAGTACCGGAGAATATAACTTTTCTATTGATGTTGAGCTTGCTGTCAGGGAGGTGGGACAATGAACCAGGGATTGAGTAAACGTGAAAAAATCCTGATTTTTATTGCGGTTATAGTGGTACTGGTTTTTGTAGCATTTCAATTTTTAATTATGCCTTCGTATAATAGATATACAGCGAAATTGGATGAATATAACAATCTGGATTATGAAAAAGAGCTGCTTGATATGAAATTCCAGAGCGAAGAACTGACCCGTAATAACTATATTGATTTTGAACAAGATTTTATGGAAATTAAAGAACGTTACCCTGCAGTGATGTCAAATGAAGAACTGGATCGTATGATGACCGGACTATGTCTGGAAAACAAGCTGAATCCGGTTATGCTGGAGATATCCGTTGAGGATACGCCAGAGGAAGAGACCGAAGTACAGACAGAATCTGGGGCAGCACAAACGGATCCAACAGAGGCGCAGACGGAAGAACAGACGGATTCTGCGGAAGAACAGGCGGATTCGACAGAGGCGCAAACGGATGAACAGGCATCGCAAAAAGCTGCCCCTTTTGTTGTTACTACGGTAACGATGAATTTAAGCGGCAGCTACAATTCGATGAAAGGTTTAATTGATACTGTGGAGGGCATAGATTATATTCAGATCAGTCAGATTTCCTATGCCATAGAAAAAGATACAGGCACCCCTTCAGATTCAAACATTTCCGTAATTTTTGAAGTAACAATGCTGACCGAGACGCAATAAGCGTTTTTTGGGTAAGGAGGTTACGATGAAACATAAAAACCAATTTTGGCATAAAGGTGTTACCTTAATTGAAATCGTTTCCGTTTTGGCTATTATCAGTATTTTAGCCGCTATTGCCATACCTTCCGCACTTGCTTTTCTTGAGTCGGGCAGGCAGACAAACCGTATGAATACTGCAAGGACTATTTATCTTGCTGCACAGGATCAGTTGACGGAATTAAGAATAACGAAAAATTTAAAGGCCGGGATAACAAGAGATTATTATGACCTGGTGGATGATAAATATATCGAAAATGAAACAAAGCTGGTTGAGCATGCTAATGTATACCGTAGCCTTGGCGAATATTTGCCTGCAGCGGATCTGGATAACGACAATCAAAATTATGTTCACTATATAAGCAAAGCCAAAGGAGAAGCCGATGTCTCTGATCCGGTCATTCAATTGCTGAATCCGGTTATTTTAGATCAGGACATTTTAGACGATGCCATCTTGATTGAATATAACATCAAGACAGGAGTCGTTTTGTCTGTTTTTTATGGGGATGTGCTAAGTGACGGAAGCAGCTTTACCTATTCCGGAGACGGCGTGGAAAGTGTCATGGGCAAACGAGGCATGGAGGAAGATGGATATGTGTATGCTTCTTCACGCAGGCATGGCTATTACGGCGTAAGCGGAACCGGTTCATGGGAAACCCTGTATCCTGCCATGATCAATGTCTATGACAGTTATACAACCCCTTTGCCGGATGATCTCTCCAGTTCTTGTAAAAATGTTCTTTATGCGCAGATTTTAATTCCGCTGGAACAGCTTTCGGGCGAGTTTAACTTGCTGATCAATGATACCATCATGGAAACCGGCGTATCTTTGGAAGAGCAAACAAAAACCATAGGCTCTTTGCAGGAGGCTTTAACTTATTATGGATTGTCTTCCACTCCCAATACTGCCCTTATGTACAGGTATGATGGGGATATCAACTCAGACTTAGATAAGTATGGAGTGACTGTGCCGGCGGACGTAGAATATGCCCGCATTATTTGGGTGCTGGATTACGTCGGTGGTAATATGACCAACACTTCCGACAATAATTTAAAACACAGCATCCAAGAGAAGTATGCCGCCCTTGCAGGTCTTGACGGTACGTCAAATCTGCGTGTCGGCATCACGGGCAGCGTATCGAAAACTTCTCTTACCCAGGCGCATCCGTATTTTTTCACCCAGCACCAGGGGGCATACAATGAAAATAACTTCTCCATTCGATCTACCCGCCATCTTTACAATATCCGCTATGCGCCGGAGGGTCACTTTACGCAGGAGAAAAACATTGATCTTGCCGATGGAGACGGTCACTCGATAACTAATTTCGCACCGATCCCTGAACTTACCGGTACTTATACCGGCACGTACTTTGACATAAAAAATCTGACCATTACTCTGCCATCTGCAGATAATACTGCTCTGTTTGGCAGCATTACCGGAGAATCAAATTTACTGGGCACCGGCTATAAGCGTGCATCCGTCATCGGTCTGACACTTGAGGATCCGGATATAACCGGGAAAAATAATGTCGGCTCCGTCTGCGGAACGCTGGATGGCTTTATGACCGGCATCTATATCCGTTACACGACTGATGCGAAAATGACGATCAGCGGTAATGACAATGTTGGCGGCATCGTAGGTAATAATAATGGTATTCTCACAGATTCCACCTTCCTCTCTCCTACTGCAGCTGTGCATATTTCGGCTGCGGAAACGAACTCTGCCGGAGGTATTGCCGGCAAAAATAATAACGGCGGGAAGCTTCGGCGTGTACTGTTCCTTGCACTTGCGCCAAAAGCAGGTAAGGTGATCCAGCCAATAACAGGTATCAATTCTGCTGCCGCAGCTAATTTAAGTCAGCTTTATTATCTATCCGGTACGGCAATCCGTCCTGAGGATATTGCCGGAAGCAGTGACTACAATACCGAAACCGCCAACGATATCGGCGAAGGTCTGGACACGGCCGCACTTTACAAGACGGTCTTTGAGAAAGGCTGGAAGAAAAATCTGAATGGTCTAAGTGCCCTGACAGACGAGGAATCAACCAGCTTAACAAACAGCATCTATCCTTACCCTTATTCTGAGTATTCAGAATATCAGACGGCGATTCATCCTGACTGGCCGATTACGGAAAGCAGCGCTAAACTGGTTTCCGGAATCACATATTACGAGCTTTATCAAGATTATTCATGGGGCTATACGTCGGATGAGAGTATTGTTTCCAAGCTTGTCCTCCATGACGGCTACGCCCTTGAGTTTTCTTTCTATAAAGGTGACTACTCCTTCACTATTGGAGATAAATCCTTTACCATAACCGGAGCAGGCACAGAGGATAACCCAAACTGGACCGTATCAGACGATAAGGGCGCACTCTCCTGGCCGGAGCCAAAGTCTTTCGAGGATAACGATGGAAACGTACTGTTCCGCTTATACATTCCAAATAATATACTGGAATCCTTTGCAGACGGTGCAAACCCCATCAGCCTCACGTTTTTTAAGAATAGCGGAGCAGATGCGGTCTCCATGTTCAGTGCAAAGATTAATCCGCTGTTTGCTCCAACAGCAAACGGTGTCATCCGTTCGCCCAGACACATCGACAATATTGATCGGGCACCGGGCGGTGTATATACACAGCAGTTAAACGTTGATTTCTCACTCTACTGTAAAGAACTGGCTGCCGACTATGACTTGGATAGCAATACGAAACTACTGCCCGAGGAAGCAATTGTTACCGGAATCTTTACCGGAGAATACAATGGCAACGGAAAACTGATCTCAAATGTCACTATAAATGCCGTGGCATCGGATAATAATATCGGTCTATTCGAACAAAACAGCGGTGTCATTCGGAACGTAACTTTGCAAAGCGCAAGTATTACAGGTGAAAATCAGGTAGGCGGTATTGCCAGCAATACGATTGCCGGTTCCATCATTACCGATTGCATAATGAATACTGTTTCCATCATCGGTACAAATAATGTGGGCGGTATCGCCGGCGATACGGCTGCCGGCTCCACCATTACTGACTGCAAACTGTATGCTGTTTCTATCAGCGGTACAAGTAATATCGGCGGCATTGCCGGGACTCACAATGGAACGATCACCCGCTCCTTTGTCGGTATGAACCCCTCGGGAAGCTCTTCGGAAAACAGTGTAAAGGGCACAAGTTATGTGGGTGGCATTGCCGGCGTTAACATGGGTGATATTTCGATCAGTTATGTGGAGAATACAAAAATCGGCACTAGCAGTACGTCAACTAATGTCGGCGGGATTGCCGGTTATATGAACAACGTCGATGCCAGCATCCGCAACGTATTCTATAATTATGGCAATGCAGCTCCGCAGGGAAGCGGATTTGTCAATACCATAGTTGGTACGTCAGGGACTACCGGCGGCCTTGTCGGCTATATGAATGCCGGAAGCCTGTCAAATGCATACAGCGATGCATATTTTGTAAGCGGAAACAATTTTCTGATTGGTGGAAATTCGGTGACGAATCTTGGATCAAGCGCTCTCTATCTTAAGGATACAGGTTATAATGACAGTACCTTATCCTCAATCGGTGCTTCTTATAACGTGAAAAATTTACAGACAGACGCAGCCGTGACAGCCCTGGGAGGCAGCCCAATCTGGTCAATGGGCAGCGATGCCGGGGTTTCGAACCCGCGGTATTACACCTATCCGCGATTAACGGATCTTGAAGAGCCAAAAAAATGGCCTCTGCCAAATACCACGGTATACAATTTCAAGTATTACGAAATCTATCCGGAAATCAACCCAAAAACCGGCGGAAAGTACGGACTCTGGAGCAGTGAATATGATGATCAACTGGATTACACACAAAAAGTACTGGAGGATGGTTATGTGCTTTATGGATCATCGTCACCAGGAAACAGCGGTCGTTATATGGTACGTGACTTAAACGGAACAACGTTGCTAGGTAGTACTAAAACGGGAGAACTGGTACCTACGGTGGCTCTCGGTGGAGTTCCATGTCTTATTTTTAATTTAAGTACGCTGGAGAATTTACAAAAAACAAGCGGTAACGGCATTGAACCAATACGCGTCACCATTGGTCAGGGTAATGCCTCGGGAGCAGAATATTTCGATGGATATATCAACCCTCTGTTTGCAAAAGCCATTTATAGCCTGAATGATATTGATCAAATTGGAACTATTGCGCAGCAGCAGGCATATTTCCAAAACGAAAAACAATATATCATCCGTACGCCACGGCAACTAAATAATGTCGGCTTTGACCAAAATACCTTGGCGGGACACTTTACACAGGAGATTGACATTGACTTCGATGGCTTAAATACAAGCTCAGGATATTACCGGAATAATGATGTCAGCACATCAAACAGTCAGGTATCCATTGATATAGCCGGTTCCGTTGTAACAGGCGCTTTTACGGGTACATATACTGCTTTGAGTCCTTATGACAACCAGGTCAAGTCAATTAAGAATCTGACCCTGCCGAATCCGACCCCATCCAGTTATGCAGCAGCAAAAGCCGGCAGCATCGGTATCTTTTCGCAAATCGGCTCTGATGGTGTAGTGGAAAACCTGATCCTGAAAAACAATACGGTTTCCGGTACGACAGGGACAGTCGGCGGTCTAACCGGTGTAAATGAGGGAACAATCCGCAATATATCTTCTATGAATGTTTCGGTGAAATCCACAACCGGTAAAGCAGGCGGGATTGCAGGAAATAACAGCGGCGCTCTTGAGAATATTTCATTTATCAACAGTGCATCCGCCGCACCGGTCACCGCTTCAAATTCATCCGTGAATGCGGGCGGCATAACGGCAGCAAACAGCGGCACAATTACTAATGCTCTTTATATTGCGCACGCACCGGGCAGCAATCCGATCACACCGGCAAATAACGGCACGCTGTCAAAGGTTTATTATCTCTCAGGCACGGTATCGGCAAATAACCGTCCGACTGAAAGCGTAACGACTGCCGACTACAATAATTTCATTGCCGCGTTTGGCGAACCGCGTACCTCACAGGAGCTGTATGCCCTGAACTTAAGCGGTTGGACAAAAAATAGCGGCATCACCAACACTCTGACGTCAGGTTATCCCTATCCTTATCTGTGGGATAGTCCTGGTTCGTGGCCTGTTGCTACCGTTCCGGCTGATGATATTGCGTATTATGAAATATATGACAATGGGGATGGGACGCTTTCATATGGTTTTTACTCAATACAAGTCCCATCCGACAGTTTAGATGAGGAAAAACCGATCATCGAAAGCGGATATTGTGTGATAATGCCGGACAGCTTTATGCCGGGACGTACGATTCGCCTCAACACAAGAACCAATGTGGTGATCGGGCAGATGGGTAATAAAAATACCGCTGTCATTACCTCGGTAAATTCCACCGGTACAACACCAAGCCTGATAACGGTCAACAACCTGTCCAGCAGTGTTTATATCAACACAATGTTTGCAGAGGGTCTGTACCGAACATCAGCACCCGTATCGGATTTTATCATCCGTACCCCGCTGCAAATGCAGAACATCGGTAACTTAAGCGACACAAGCGGTCTTACTTTCACACAGAAGCGCAACCTTGATTTTACCGATATAATGCTTGCAAATGGAGCAGTTGTTATAGGGGAATTCAAAGGTGAATTTTACGGAAACGACAAGACAATTGCTAATGTAACCATCAATACACCAACTACCGACAATGTCGGCTTGTTCAGCCGAAACAGCGGTGTTATCATGGGTATTACGTTGAAATCTGTTACCGAAATAATCGGGAATAACAACGTTGGCGGTATTGTTGGACATAATTTACCTACAGGCATCGTTAAGGCATGTACCGTCCTGGGTGATGAAGATTCAGCTAATCCGGGCTTCTATACCGGAATACATATTGAAGGCATGCAGAATGTCGGTAAAATTGCCGGTCTTAACGATGGTGACGTTATTGACTGTATACCCAATGATTCCGATGCTTTATATATAGGATCCAGACAGGAAAGCAGCACCCTGGAAGAAGAAGATTTAAGTAATCCGGACATCAATTACGGTACGCGTATGGAAAGCATGCCGGATGTTGGCGGCAGTACCGGCTATAATGAGGATATGGATGCAGATGCGGATGTAAATGCGGATGTGGACGCAGATATGAATGTAGATGCGGATGCAGAGCCTTAATGCTATGCAAAATGCTTGAAAAGGATCTTAATGCTATGCAGAATGCTCGAAAAGGAACCTTAGTGCTATGCGAAGGCTCAGAAAGGAATGGCTGTAAAGATGCGAAGAAAAAATCAAATTTTGAAAAATATTCAAAACAGCTCCGGCGCTTCGATATTATATGTGCTTGCAGCCATGCTGCTGCTTATGGCGATCAGCGCATCGGTGCTGACAGCGGCCAGTACCAATCTCGGTTCCGGTATGGATAAAAAGACCAGCAATCAGTTATACCTGTATGCAGATAACATGCAAAAATCGGTTATGTACAGCCTGCAAATGGGCAGCAATGATGAAGACCGGGATATTACGTCACCAACAGGCTCTCCGGAAACTCTTGGCGGTCAGATCCTTGGAGCGGTTGCTGTCGCTGCTGATCCCCAGGTTCCCATCGAATGGGAATTGAAACCGACCCTTGACGGTTCCGACCTGTCCAATATCACGGTTTCCGTAAAAGTGACACCGACCGTAGTGACGACACCGGAAGTGGCTGCTCAGTCGGAGGTAAAGGACGCGGACGGAAATATCATCACTCCCGCGGTGGAATATCAGCCGAAAACCACAGTGATCAGCGGATCTGCAGTGGTTACGGTAACAGTAACGCTGAATGAGAAATCTGTCATAACCGTTGCTGTCTACGACTTTGCGGATGGATTACTAAAGGATAGTGTCATTGACAATGCCGGGAAATGGAGGTTAATATCACATGAAAAGACTGATAAATAAGACGACAAAGATTCTAATGGGTAAAAAGGGCGAAAGCCTTGTGGAAAGTATGGTAAGCTTACTGATTTTTTCCATTCTTTTACTTAGCATAACAATAATAATCATCACCTCCCGACGTATCATCGCAAATTCAACCGCAGATGCAACAAAAACGCAGAACATAGCTAACAATGCAATTTTTGAAAAATATGATGCTGCGAATTCGGTTAAGCTGATCTTAAATGACTCAATCAAGGGGATAAGCGTAGAGATTCCTGTAAAATTGTCGGATGACGGTACCTTTATCTCCTTTTCTCCGGAGGTGACGACGACGCCATGATAAAACTTTTCAGGAACAAAAAGGGAATGACTTTAGTAGAAGTACTTGTCGGCATGCTGGTATTTACCATCCTTGTCACTTTGATCACTTGGATTTTAGTACCTATTACAAGGTTTTATACCCAAACAAATGACCTGGCTGAAACAAACCTTTTATTGGATAATCTATCGAATCAAATGTTAGATGACCTTTGGGGAGCAGTTGATGCTGAGGCATCAGGAACAGAGCTTACGATCAGGACAAATGCAGACACCGTTGTTTATGATATAGGAACAGATAACAATGAGGGACTGATCTGTAAAGACGACAGACCAATATTTGACCGAAAATACTACAAAGGAAAAACGATAAACCTGGAGTATCTTGATACAGATGAAAAGCTGATCAGCGGAACAACCCCTTCTGCCTTTTTAATCAGGATTACGCTTTTGTCTGACGGTGACATAGTCGCAAGCAGGGACTATGCCGTAAAGCCTTTGGTTCTAAACTCATATGACTAAGGATAAGGAGATACCCAAAAATGTCTAATAAATCACTGCTAAACAGAATGAAGAATATTAAAAGAATATCCGTTCGCACCATCACAGCATTTCTGGCTACATTAATCTTGTGTTTTTCGCTGGTTTTCATTATGGTTTTGAACCGGACCAGAGTCGAACAGTTGACAATGGAACAGTTGATCATGGAAAAAAGCACCAAGATCAATGATGTAATGTCAAAACTGTTATATAAAACGCAGGTGCTTTCCACTCTTGTTCAGCAAAGCAACGGTCAAGTGGAAAACTTTGAACAGTTTGCGGCTTCGATCGTTGACGATCCGGCTATTGTGAACATTCTTATTGCCCCGGACGGCGTGGTATCGAACGTTTATCCCCTGGAGGACAACCAGGCGGTGGTCGGGCTTGACTTTTTGGCAGAAGGTGCCGGTAATGCCGAAGCCGTCCAGGCGATCGAAACCGGTCAGCTTGTATTAGGAGGACCCTTTGAAAGTGTTGCGGGTGGGCAGATACTGGTGGGCAGACAGCCGGTGTATATTGAAGAGCCGGACGGCTCCTCTCGCTTTTGGGGGCTGGTTTCCGTTACGCTGAAATACCCGAAGGCCTTGGATGGGGCAGGACTAAGCGAGCTAAAGATTCAAGGCTTTGCATATGAAATATGGCGGATCAACCCTGACACCAACGAAAAGCAGATCATTTCCGATAGCGGGCACAGCTATAACAAGAACACAAATTATATTGAAAAGCATATCCCTATTTTAAATGCCGACTGGTATTTTCGTGTTTTACCTGTTAAGGCGTGGTACGAATTTTATGAAACAAAGATATCAATACTCATCAGCATATGCGTAAGTATTTTGGTTGCCGTCATTATCCAGAACAATCAGAATTTGAAGGGACTAAAGGATAGATTAGAAACGCTGTCAAACACGGATGTACTGACCGGCATATATAACCGGAGGTATTTTATGGAATCCGTTGCCAGGAAGATGGATAGAGTGATCAGGACGAACAGCCGGTCTTTTGTGATAATTTTGGATATTGACCACTTTAAAAAAGTAAACGACAAATATAAGCATCAGGCCGGAGACACGGTGCTGAAAGAGATCACCGCACGCATTACGAGAACACTGCGCTCCTACGACCTGTTTGCACGTTACGGCGGTGAAGAATTTATCATCTTTGTATCCGAAATCGATCATGCATCCGTAAAGCATCTCGTAGAACGCATCCGGCTGATCATTGCTGAGACACCGGTTAATGCCGATGGCGTGATGATCTCTGTCACCGCCAGCTTTGGCATTGCCCCGGCGGCACCCGTTAATAATCTGGACACGGCAATCGCATTAGCTGACGATGCACTTTATATAGCGAAAAACGAAGGGCGCAATAAGGTTGTGTTCCATAAAGAAATTTAAATGAATTGAAGACCAATTCAAACCCCACCCGGGCACACTTAAAAGTCAGGGCGGGGTAAGCATCCAATGATTTGTTTTCATTTACATCTTCTCAATCTCGGAAATCATATCTATTCGTATCTGGTGGCGTCCTGCTTCAAATTCAGCTGCCAGCCATGCATCAACAATCATTTTTGCCAATTCAACTCCAATCACTCTGGCACCAAAGGCTAAAATATTTGTATTATTATGTTTTTTGGATAGTTCCGCTGAATAGGGATCGCTGCATACCACCGCCCGAATTCCCTTGACCTTATTTGCTGATATTGAAATACCAACACCAGTCCCGCAAATCAGAATTCCGCAGTCTACCTCGCCATCTACAATTGCTTCAGCTACTCGTTTTCCATAAACAGGATATTCAGCCCTTTCCTTATTTTCCGTTCCATAATGAGTAATTTCATAGCCCTTGCTTTTTAGGTGTTTGATGATCTCCTGTGCCATCTCTACTGCAACATGATCATTTCCAATCCCTATTTTCATACTGATTTTTGTCCTCCTTATATTTTTTGAAACCATAGATTCCAGCCCCTATGACTCCGTTCGCCTGTCCTTCTTCTGCGTAAATGAAAATCAAATTCCTTTCGGGATAAGGCTTTCTTACATATTCACGTATTGCTTTCTCGAATAACTCTTTCGGAAACGCCTCCATATGCACCACACCGCCGCCAATGATGATATTATCAGGATCCAAGATATTAATCTCTGTTGACAGCGGTATTGCCAAATCATAGATAAACTCCTTGATCACCGGACTATTATTATATTTTACAAATACCTTTTTAATAAATACATCATCTAATTCATTGACACACAAATCCATTAAATGTTTGCCGGACGCAACCAGTTCTATGCAAGAAGTATTCCCGCAGCCGCACTTTCCTTTAATTTCTTTTGACGGAATATGTCCGAGTTCTGCAGCCGCACCATTTTTTCCAATCAAAACTTCCCCATTAATACTGATTGCATTTCCCAAACCTGTGCCAATATAAAAGCCTACGCTTATACCCTGTTCTGATATCTGTTTTACAAACATATCATACCGCAGAAGCATATTTACATCCTGGTCAATAAACACTGGAATTCCCAAAGCCTTCTCAACTGCATCGACAATCGCCACATTATCAAGGCCTTCAATATTCGGGGTTGAAAGAATAACTCTTCTGTCTCTGTCGATAATCGATGGAAATCCGATCGCCACACCTATGATGTTGTACTCCTTTTTGTGTGCATCTTTATAGTTGTTTATAAAATCTATAATATGTTCGACTGCTTTCCCATCGTTTAGCATTTTCTGTATCGGTTCAATATTAAATTCTTTTAATTGTTTTTCTTCATTTACCAATCCGACGCGGATATTAGTTCCCCCAATATCCACGCCTATGATATACGTTTTGTTCGTCATACAAGGCGCCTCCAGACTATTTAATTGCATTTTTAAATTCATGATGCAACTTATCACATGCACAATTCAAGTCATTATCCAGACCGAACAGCCCCGATGTACCTAGCACCAGTACTTCTGCGCCTGCCTCCATTAGCCGTTTATAAGTGTTTTTATTGCAGGAACCATCAATCTGTATTTTATATGAATATCCATGCTCCTCTTTCAAACACTTTGCTTCTTTTATCTTCTCCAGCATTTCCTCAATAAATGGCTGTCCCGCAAACCCTACATCAACCGTCATAATTGTTAACAAATCAATACGATTTAAATAATGCTCACTATAAGATAACGGTGTCGCCGGATTTAGTACCACTCCAGTTTTACATCCTTTACTTTTAATGTAATTTAATACCCTGAATGCATCAGAGTTAATTGTCTCTGCATGGGGAGAGATATAAGTTACTCCGGCCTCTGCCAGGCTGTCAATCCAGTCCATCGGATCTGTTGTCATAAGATGGCAGTCGATAGGCTTTTTTGCTACCATGGCAAATGACTTAATGAAGTCCGGGGATAAAGTTATATTCTTACAAAAATGACCATCCATGATATCTGCATGATACATATCAATACGATCATTCAAAATGGAAATCTGTTCTTCTATTTTCAGGAAGTCCATACACATTAGCGATGGTGCAAATTCATTTTTCATTATGCCGACTCCTCTTCTTTCTATTTATTCTTACTTGCTCCAAAGAATCTGTCTAATGTAACTGCTAAGATAATCAATACTCCCATTGCGATCTGCTGATAATAAGAGGACAGACCTACCATGTTCAACCCATTATTGATCACGCCGATGATCAGACCACCAATGACTACCTTCCAGATCACTCCCTGTCCTCCGAAGAAGGATGTCCCGCCGATGATAACTGCTGCAATGGCATAAGTTTCATAACCTGTTCCGGCATTTGGTTCTGCAGAACCGAGTCTTGCAATATTTACCATCCCGGCTAACGATGCACATATGCCTGCTATGACAAAACAAAGAAGCTGATGTCTGTTGGTCGTAATCCCGGCAAAGTATGCGGAGGTGGAATTTCCTCCCAAGGCGTAAATATTCCTGCCCGCTCTGGTCTTCATCGTAAAAAATATCAGTATGAGTGCCACCACCAGCGAAATCACAATCGGCATTGGTACGACTCCACCGATTTTTCCACCGACAAGTTTGGTGAAACCTGTAGAGATACCGGAAACCGAACGCGCATCACTGAGTATATAGGTAATGCCTCTGAAAATAGATTGTGTTCCCAATGTTATGATAAATGGCGGCAGTTTTGTTACGTTGATCAAAAGGCCGTTAATCGCTCCCACCACTGCTCCAAACAAGATAATTCCAACTAATACCGCTAATACCGGCGGCCACCCTGCAACCATTAGTTTTGCACAAACTACTCCCGAAAGTGCCATAACAGAACTTACGGAAAGATCAATCCCTCCGAGGATAATGCCAAAAAATTCACCACATGCCAATAAGATAGTAATTGAACTCTGTTCGATAATTTTGACGTAATTGTTGGTGCTTAAAAAGGCTTTTGGCTTTAATGCACTAAATACAGCCACCATCAGCACTAAGATAACAATCGTACTATAAGAACTCCAATAATCATTTAATGTTTTCTTTTTTGACTCAGTTTTTGTTTTCATCTTTTCTATTCCTACCCTTTCTCACTCAGCTCGTTGTTGCTGCAAGAACTAACTCTTCTTCGCCTGCTTCTGTAGATAAAAATTCGCCTCTTGACTTACCTCCGTTAAATACAATAATGCGGTCACAAGTAGACAATAATTCCGGGAGTTCAGAGGATACCACCAACACCCCGATTCCGTCTTCTGCCAGTTTCCTCATTAATTTATATATCTCTGATTTCGTTCCAACATCAATACCCTTGGTCGGCTCATCAAAAATAATTAATCGCGGTGAGGAAGCCATCCATCTTCCCAGAATCACCTTCTGCTGATTTCCTCCGGATAGTTCTGTAATAATCTGATTTATTGAATAACATTTAATCTGCATTGCTTTTCTTTGTTCTTTTGATACCACTTCTTCCATCTTCGGACTAATTAAACCAGTAATTCCGCCAAATTTACTTTCTTTTAAATATTTTGCCTGAATTAAATTGTGTTTGATACTAAAGAAGGGGGCAAAGCCTGTTTCCCTTCTATTCTCAGTTACCAACGCGATTCCGGACTTCAGTGCATCATGGGGTTGCTTAATATGCAATTTCTCCCCATATAGGGTGATTTCCCCGGATGATACTGGTGCTGCACCATAAATCGCTTCCATCAGCTCTGTTCTGCCGGCTCCTACTAAGCCTGAGAATCCTAAAATCTCACCTTTTTTCAACTTAAAGCTAATGTCTTCTACATACTTATCTTTCCTGGTAAGATTGTTTACTTCAAAAATCACTTCATTTCCGTAGTCTTTCTCAGGATCCTGTAAATAGGTTCCTTTAATCTCACGACCTACCATCAGTTTTACTAATTTGTCTTCATCCATTTCACTAATCGGGTAGGTTCCCATATATTGTCCGTCTTTTAGAACACTAACCCGGTCACCAATTGCTAAAACTTCCTCGAGTTTATGAGAAATAAATACAATCCCTTTATCCTGCTTTTTCAAACGTTCTATAATCTCAAATAATTGATTGATTTCTTCTCTCGTTAATGAAGATGTTGGTTCGTCCATGATGATCACCTTGGCATCAAATGCCACTGCTTTGGCAATCTCTACCATCTGTTTTTCTGATATGGACAGCTGTTCTACCGGAGTATTCGGACTTCTTTTTAAACCGATTTCATTTAATACTTCGATAGTTCTTTGTTTCATCGCTTTGTTATCGATAGTCTTCATCCCTGCAAAAGATTTCGTTAAAAGTTTCCCGACAAATATGTTCTCCTGAATGCTGATTTCATTAATAACGCTTAATTCCTGATAAATAATACTGATTCCATTTTCCTGTGATATACGCGGTGTGAATCTTGGAAATTCTTTTCCGTTGGCAACCATAACACCTTCTGTTGGTTCATAAGCGCCACTTAACATTTTCATCAAAGTAGACTTTCCTGCTCCATTTTCTCCCAAAAGGATATGTACTTCACCCGGCTGCACATCAAAGTTGACGCCGCTTAATGCCGTTACACCGGGAAACTTCTTTGTGATATTTCTCATTTCCACTAAACTAATCATATGCACCATCTTTCCTTGTAATTGACCTGCTTAGGTTAACCAGAAGGTGCTTTATCTCTATGCACACCTTCTGGCTAGCTGCAAAAACTTAGTTTTCGTCAATCGTGATAAGAATCGGTTCAATTCTTTCATCGATCCTCTCTACATCACTAGGTTTCTGCCCTGCACGATATGCTTCTACTAATAACTCTAAACTTCTTGCACCAACCTCTGCCGGATTTTGCGCAACAGTTGCAGTCAACCCACCAGCTTTTACCGATTCTATTGCATCACTGTTTCCATCAGTTCCAACTATAATAATATCTTTTCCTGAGTTAACAGCAGCTTCCTGTGCTCCCATTGCCATCGTATCATTACAGCAGTAGATTGCTTTTAAGTTATCATTTTTGCTGATCAGATTTGTCGCAAGATCATAAGCTTTTGTCTTATCCCAATCAGCCGGCTGACTATCTGCAATCGTCAGACCTGCTGCTTCAAAAGCCTCTTTACACCCAGCCTTACGGTCTTCTCCTGAGGTCGCTCCGGCTTTTCCTTCAATAATCGCCACTTCATCACCTTCCTGTAACTGTGAAGCTATATATTCACCTGCTGTCTTGCCTACTACCTGATTGTCCGTTGTTACAAAACTGACAACAGCTCCCCCCTGCGCCGTTAATGTATCTGCATTTACTTCCTCATCAATGTTTGCTACTAAATATCCGCTCTCATTCGCTTCTACAACCGTGTTTACCAGGTTGGAATCAGACAAAGGCGCTACTCCGAACGCACAGTACTCGCCTGACTGCAGCATCGTTTCAAATATTGTCACCTGCTCTTCTACCGCATCTTCTGAACTTGCTCCAAGTACTTCCACTTCTACACCAAGTTCTTCTGCCTTATCCCTGATACCTTGTTCCATAGACTGCCAGAATTCTGAGCTCAATACTTTGATAACAATACCGTATTTTTCATCTCCTGTCGGTGCTGCTTCTGCTGCTCCTGTATCCTCCGCTGCATCAGTTCCAGCTGTTTGCTCTGTCCCGTCGGCTGTTGCTTCTGTTTCTTTTGCTGAATTGCCGCATCCTGATAACAGTGTTGCCCCCATTGATACAATTAACATCGTTGCCAGTAACTTTTTCTTCATGTTACTTCCTCCTTTAAATTATTATTTTTTTATTACAAGAGTTGAGTAATCGATTACGTTACTAAACTCAAATAATTTGCTTGTATTTTCCTACTATTCTTATTAAATAACGTAATCGATTACGTTTGTCGGAAAAATAAATATCTACTTAACACTAGTTTCCTCGGGTTGATTCACGCTTTACTAAGGTTACAGGAATACAATGACTCTGTTCATCCGGCTGTTTTCCCTCTATCAATTCTATTAATAATCGCGCCACTACTTCAGTCATTCGGTTAACATGCTGATGCACAGTTGTTACGTTGGGTTCAATAATCGTTGTCGCACTGACATCATCAAAACCTGTAATTTTAATGTCTTCCGGAACAAGTAAGCCGAGTTCTTTTACCGCCAGAATCGCCCCAATAGCTATCACATCTGTAGTACACATAATCCCATCAAACTGCATTCCCTGCATTAATACACCTTTAACGAGTGAATGTGCGTCTTCTACTTTTGCATTTTTGACCTGCATAATAAAGGATGGATCTACCTGAATTCCTGCTTCTGCTAAGGCTTTGCAATACCCTTCATATCTTGATGTCTTACTGCTTTGGCCGAGCATATCCGTTATAAATGCAATCCTCTGACAGCCACAATCTAGTAATTCTTTTGCCGCCATGTAACCGCCCTGAACATTATCGGATTCAACATAAATAATATCCCTATCCCATTTTTGCGGTCTTCTGTCTATGTATACAGTTGGAACCTTCGCATATTCTGGCCGGCTAATATAACTGCTGCCTGATACCAGGATCAAACCGCTTACATTCTGCGCTATTAATGCCTGTACATGCTGTGTTTCCAGCTTAATTGATTCGTTAGTATTACAAATCGTGGTAAGATAACCTTCCTCAAACAATACCATCTGAAGATGTAATACCAGTTTTGAATAAAATTCATTAACAATATCCGGAATGATGATACCAACAATAGGTGTCTTGCTTGTACGCAGCCCCTTGGCTACAAGATTAGGAACATATTGATGCTTTTCAATAACATCTAAAACTTTCTTTTCAGTTTCCGCCGAATATCCACCATTGCCGTTCATAACTCTGGAAATTGTTGCAACTGAAACTCCTGCAAGCTCTGCAATTTCCTTTATTGACAAGTTTTTTTTCATGGCTTTTCCCTTCCGGTCACATTACGTAATCCTTTACGTAAATTCTGTCTTAATAATAATATAGACTTCAAGAGACGTCAATACCCTTTTTTCACTTTGTATAATCATAACATATTCCCATTACCATTTTTGTATCTTTTTCACAAAAATCAGGAGGTCAGGATCAGGTATAATTTTTTTGTTTTCATTACGTCTCTCCTCTGTTTTCTTTTTGGTAAATCTTTATTGTGTCTACCATTTTATTTCCTGTATAACAATGAGAAAGTACCCAAACTATAAGTTTTAAACTTGTAATTTGGGTACCTTCTTAAAGCTTATTCAAACATGCAAAACATAAATTATTTCCGCTAAAATCGAAATTCTCTCACCGCTTCAAAACACGCCGCTATGTTTTCAGCCGGCACATTTCCCATGATATTATGGATGGTGTTGAATACATATCCCCCGCCTCTTGCAAAGATATCCAATCGTTCCTTCACCTGCTCCTTTACTTGCTCCGGTGTTCCGTTGGGGAGTAGATTCTGGGTATCCACACCACCGCCCCAGAAGGTGATCCGGTCACCGTAAGTATCTTTTAATTCTCTCGCGTCCATGCCTGCTGCTGACAGTTGTACCGGATTCAGAACATCCACGCCCATATCGATGAAGTCTTCGATAAAGATTTTCATCGCACCGCAGCAGTGATAGTGAGTTTTCCAATTGGTGTTCTGATGCACCCAGTCATTCATCCGTTTATAATAGGGCTTATACAACTCCCGGAAGATTTCCAGCGACATGATCGGTCCTGCCTGGGTGCCGAAATCAGTTCCGCTGATATTGATCACATCGATGTTATTACCCACTGCCTGATGGTAGATTTCCAGACACTTCAGGGCATTTTCCGTCTGCATCTCAAAAACCGTTTCCACATATTCCGGATATAACAGCTGCGCCATGCTCCAGTCCTGATAGGAACGGATTCCTTTTGGTTCCAGCACATGTCCTCCCGGAATTGCTGAAGGATCTCCGATGCCCCCCATTCCAAAACACCCAAAGATTGCTTTATCGGTAGTGTCACGCAGCAGCTTGGCATTTTCTGCATACCAGTCGGCATCTTCATCACTGATCAGCTTAAAATCATCTTTGAAATCTTCAGCCGGCGTCAGATGATCCTCATCATATCCGGGAGAACGGTTGATCGCATCAAAGAAATAACCTCCTTCAGGCATCACAAAGCTGGGTTTGCAGCTGTCATTTCCCTGCGGATACAGATAGCTTCTGCCCTGTTCATCAATCTTGTATTTGTGTCCCGCCGACATCTTCACCGGGGTTCCGTCCGGCATGGGGAACTTCTGGGTTAATCCATACAGCCGCACACCAACGCAGTCATTTGCCGCATTCAGTCCGATCACATCGATATCCATCTTTTCAATGATGTCCGGCTCCATCGCTCCGATCATCTGTGATGTCTCATAGATCTGAATCGGTCTTTCCTCCAGTCCATAATAGCTGCGCAGCCGGTACAGGGCACATGCGCTGATACCGGAATTGTAGGTAGAACCCAAATCGATGGGAACCTTATCCGACTGCTCGTGATTCAATGCTTTTTGTACTCTTTCTCTGGATGTCATACTTTACCTCCTGTTAAATAGCATATCTTGCTGTTGAGAAATCTCCCTCTATTCATCCTCTAATGCCATTATATCTGCATATTACTAAAAATGAAATTCACTGTTTTGCCCTTATAAGTCATTTTCTTGCTCTGATTTTCAGACACGAAAAAGGACACCCCTTATGGCGTCCCATCGGATAAATTCATCAAATGCGCAGATTTCGAAAACGTCCCGGAGAAAGCCCCGATTTATTGGAAAATGCTAAACTGAAGCTGTGTTCTGAACGATATCCTACCGAAAATGCCACTTCTTTCACTGTCTGATCCGTAGTCCGCAGAAGATATTTTGCATGATCAATTCTGGAATGGGTGATGAACTCATGAGGCGCAAAGCCGGTTCTCTTTTTAAAAAGGCGGGTGAAGTAAAAGACGCTTAAATTCACATGTTGAGCCACATCGCTCACCGTAATCGGTTCACTGATCTTTTCCTTTATAAATGTTACCGCCCGCCTTATAACCTCTCCGGTGTCGTCCAATTCCGGATGCTCATGCAGTTCCTGGATCAGACTGCATAATATAGTATATATCATCTTTGAATGTTCGATTTCCGTTACAACTTTATTCGACCGGCTCTCCGCAATCATCGTTTGTATATATTCCTGAACCTTATTTTCCTTTGACACCCTGATCACAATTCCCATATTTTTCACAATATATTCGCAAATGGTCGCGGTATTGGCTCCTTCAAAATGAATAAACAAAAACTCAGTCTGATCCGCGGCCTGATATTTATGATGCTTATGGCAATCGATCAGTGCAATCTGTCCTGGCTTTGCGGTTGCCTTTCCATCCTTACAGGTCAAATAAAGGGCACCGGAGACAACATAGATCATTAAGTAATTCCTGAAATTATCACGTTCAATACAATAGTTTTGGTCACAGTAAAAATGGCCGCATGCTACCATGAAATAAAGCATCGGCTGGGCAACGACAGTTGGTGTATGATAAAAATATTCTGATTTTGGCAGTGTGCCGGGATCCATGCATCTCACATTAATCCTCCTACTCCTTCAAAGGTTCTATGTAATCAAATCATCGTTTGCAGTTTTATGATCAGAGCCTCAGCCATCTTTTTATGCTCTTCTTCCTCCAGATGTACCCCATCGCATACACCGGGGCCGGTATGATCCATTGCATTCAGATAATCACAGCCATATTGCACCGCAATTTTTTGATATGCTTCATGAAGCTGCAGGGATTTTTCTACAGAAGTCAGATCGAAGGCCCCCTCCATTTCACTGCATTTGAAGTTCCCGGTAACCCCCGGAGGACAGACAACAAGAATCCTGGGAGTCTTCTCTCCTCCCCAGAGCAGCGGCATCTGTGCGGTTTGAATCAGCAATTCCAGCCCATTGGCAATTTCCGTCGGAGCGTTGTGGAATTTTCTTTTCACATCGTTTGTCCCCAGCATTATGACAAGAATATCAATGGGATCATGTGTGCAAAGCAGCATCGGCAGTGATCTGAGTCCATTCCTATCTGCCTGCAGGTCATCACTCAGGGCATTTGTCCGGCCTTTCAGTCCCTCTTCAATTATCCTGCAATCACTTAGCTTCTCACTCACGATTCCGGTAAAACGGACATCGAACGGATACCTTCTGGCGTTGATGGGATTATATCCCCAAGTATTGGAGTCCCCAAAAAACATAATTGTCTTCATCTGTCTGCCTCCCTTTTGGAAAATCTTTATTATGACTATTTTATCATTTTATTTTCTGTATAACAATAGAGATATCCCAAACTATAAGAGCATTAGTTACAGTTCAGCCTTCGGCTGAACCGCAACAAGAATGCACAGAAATGCTGTAAACAGCATTTCGCGCCTGCAATTCTCGGGATTTCCCTATTATCGGCCGAATGGCCATAGTGGTATGCCCGAAGGGTGTTTTCAGGCATAAAAGCCTGAAAACACCTCGCGGGACAGTCGAAGGCTGAATAGTAACGAGCATTATCCACTAACAGATCCGTTTAGATGTGCAACAGTATCTTATTCTGTCACACATCTTCAATTTCTACTGCAAACCTTTGACGAAGGGAATCAGCATTAAAAGAACTACAATTCCTACGATTCCAATTACAATGCCTAGAATCATATTACTCCACACCATAGTAAGACACATACCCACACCTAGCAGCAAAGCACCCATAATCCCAATTAATACCGCTCCTATTGTTTTTCCCGACAATTTAATTGGAGTCTTGTTTTCCATCTTACGCCAAACAAGCACCATAATAAGCAGCACCACTATCCCAATTACACCCATAACAATTCCCGGCCCAAATGCGTCCCATTCCGTTATCAATGCCATGCACATCCCGATTGCAAATAAAATTCCTCCAATGGTTCCCAAAATCATTGCTGCAAACGAACTCTTTTTCATTATTACATACCTGCCTCTCTTTTTGCTTTTTGCTCTGCTTCTAATCTTGCTCTCGCTTCTTCTACAGACTCACCTTCTCGTGTCAAAAAGTTATCCACAAATTTATCCGTCATTTTGTTAAAACCACCTACTACGCTATCCTCAATTTTTTTATATCCTCCCACAGTTCCTTCTTCAATTTTTTTGTATCCGCCAACCACCTTTTCAGCAATCTTTTGATTCAC
>Ga0153940_1000364_pt1 | contig 24716 bp, 25 predicted proteins | sample TSNJ024MetaG_FD_104736 | JGI IMG/M metagenome (GOLD analysis project Ga0153940, IMG submission 104736) | Attine ant fungus gardens microbial communities from New Jersey, USA - TSNJ024 MetaG | ecosystem: Host-associated > Fungi > Mycelium > Unclassified | place: USA: New Jersey, Brendan T. Byrne...
GAAGACAGAGGTACAAGGGAATAAGATTATTCAGCATGGTTTTCTAAAAAAGAAAAAAGTCATAGAAATTCGTCAGATTAGTTGTATTAGAGAGGATATTGAGTATGCGGTAATCTATAGCGGCAAGGAAAAAGTGATGAAAATCCGCAAGCATAATGATGGAGTAGCGTTATTTCGGGAAAAAATGAAAAAAGAGAAGAAAAAGTGGTATGAAAGCGAATAATATCTTTTAAAATGGGGGGCTAGAGATGGCGGAGAGTATAGAGTTTATACTTCTGTATGTGGTTATCTCCGGAAGTTTAAAATATTTAATAGCAAAGCATTCCGCCCGCCAGACATTAGACGAAGACCTGTAGGCGGTAAACTGGCAAGTAAGATTAAGGATAGTAAAATAGTAAAAACTGTTACGAATAGATAAAAGGAAACGGCTTTAGATAAGCCGAAAGCTTGGCTGAAGAAACTATTATTTCATAAATTCAAGGATGGGGTAAAAAATCTTCTGTCAGATTTCATTGATGAGATTTATCTGGCAAACTGTATCGGATAGGAGATAGGAGGAAAGTATTAATGAGAAGTTTTATCACAGTAATTGTTGTAGGATTGGTTTTGGCATTTTTGGAAAAATTAATTCGAAAAAAAGAAAAGGAAATTGAGGTGACGGAAGGAAAGTTTTTGATAAAACTCCCCTCGGGATTTTTCTGGCTGGGACTGATAGAAGCCGGGATAGTTTGTATAGCCATGGTCATGATGAAATCAGAAAATGATTTATCTATAGAACTGACAATTGTTTGCATACTGGTCATGCTTCCCGGAGTGATGTTAATGATTGGTCCATTGCCCGGTGTTTGGGATATTTTAGTAGATCAAAATAATATAATAGTTACCAAATGTTTTATCTTTAAAAAGCACTTTCGGTTTTCAGAGATTACACATTGTATAGAAAAAAGAGGCGGCTGGAAGATCTACATAAATAATCAAAAGAAGAAAGCATTTTTTGTTGACCGGATGAATGCCGGGGCTGGTTTATTTATGGATCAGGTTCAGGCGGCAAATATTCCGATTGAAAAATTGGTACGGGAGGAATAAAAGATTATAACCGTTAGATAGTCTGGGAAAAACTGAAGTGGATTCCAGGCTATTTTACAGAAATCAATGATTTTGACGACAGTATCAACTATAGGAGTAAAATGTGCTCAGTTGAGTGTCGAAGAACATTCAGCAGTTAGGAAGAGAGACTCACTTTACTCACGCATATCAAGTGAAGGTAAATATATGTTAATAACAGAAATGGATTGGGAATTGTAGCAGTAGAAATTAAAAGAGAGGTTGTAGGTCATGAAAGAAAAAGAAAAAATGCTGGCGGGAATGATATATGATGCTAATTATGATGAAGAATTGTTAAACGAAAGGGCAAGATGTAAGGATTTATGCCATGAATATAATCAAGTGACTCCATCAAATAGAACTAGACAGCGAGAAATCATCAAAAAACTATTTGGAAGTACAAAGGCGATGCGGCAAAAGTTACATTTGGTGATAATGTTTTCATTGCTCCAAACTGCGGATTTTATACCGCCGGGCATCCACTTGACGCAGAGCGGCGGAATCGAGGTTTGGAATATGCCTATCCTATTACCGTTGGCAGCAATGTTTGGATTGGCGGTGGTGCACAGATAATGCCCGGTATTCATATTGGCGATAATACAGTAATAGGTTCTGGAAGTGTCGTGACCAAAAACATTCCAAGCAACGTAATAGCGGTAGGAAATCCTTGTAAGGTAGTTCGTGAAATTACTGAAGAAGATAAATTAAAATATTTGAAGTAAGCCATATATGAAAGTCAATTCAAAGTCAATATCATACAAGAGGTATTTGCAAGAGTATGTTATAATCTATTACAGTTCACATGGCGACTATTCCGCGAGGTGTTTCCGTGCATTATGCACGGAAATCCCGAGACATACAACGCGCGAAATTATGCAGTATGCATAATTTCTGTGCATCGCGAAGCGTGTTGCTGGTCACAGAGTGAACAGTAACTATAATCTTGTACAGATGTATGAGGGAGGCGATATTATGGCCGGGCAAGAGGAACGTTTAGTCCGTTTTGATAATGAATTAAAAATCGAGGCCTATCAATTTATTGGCATTATGCAGAATTTCCCCAATCACTTTCATGAATACTATGTGATCGGTTTTGTGGAGAGTGGCTGCCGGTATTTAACTTGTAAAAACAAGGACTATACCATAGACGCGGGGGATTTGCTGATGTTCAATCCATTGGATAACCATGCCTGCTGCCAGGTGGACAGCATGCCGCTGGATTGGCGGTGTATCAATATCAATGAAGATGTAATGCGGGAAACGGTCAAACAAATAACCGGCCGGGATGATCTTCCGAAGCTTACTACTACCGTAGCCTATCATAGTGAAGCCGTATTGCCTTTGCGGGAACTGCATGACTTAATTATGAATGGGCGGACGGACTTTGAAAAAGAAGAAATATTCTTTTTTCTCATTGAAGAGTTGATTTTGGAATATACCGAACCGTCGAAGGAGAGCCTTTCGGCAGCAAGCGAGGAAATTCAAAAAGCCTGTACCTATATGGAAAGTAACTTTTCGGAATTGATTACGCTGGATGATTTAAGTAAACTATCCGGATTGAACAAATATACATTGTTAAGGAATTTCACCAAGCAACGCGGCATAACGCCTTACCAATATCTTGAAACAATCCGTATAAGCGAGGCGAAAAAATTATTGGAAAGGGGTGCAGACCCTTTAGCCGCTGCCATGCAGACAGGTTTTGCAGACCAAAGCCATTTTACAAAGTTTTTCAAAAAACTGATCGGGCTTACTCCCAAACAATACGGAGATATATTCAAATAAAATAAAGGTTAATCCCAATGACGAGGAGCGTTATATATGAAAACAAACAAAGAGATTTCCGGCCACTTGGCGGCGGTCATTACGATTTTGATATGGGGGACAACCTTTATATCCACGAAAATACTGCTTGTCAGCTTTACTCCAATAGAGATTTTGTTTTACCGTTTCAGCATAGGCTTGATCATCCTGACAATCGTATTTCCGCGCAGATTAAAAGGGACAAACATTAAACAGGAATTGATGTTTGCGGGAGCCGGATTGTGCGGGGTTACTCTGTATTTCCTTTTAGAGAATATTGCTTTAACCTATACGTTGGCTTCCAATGTTGGAGTGATTATTTCTATCGCTCCCTTTTTTACGGCGATACTTTCTGGTTGGTTTTTAGAAAACGAAAAACCAACCAGAAACTTTTTTATTGGATTTGTCGTTGCGATAATGGGTATTTTTCTTATTAATTTCAATGGGAGCATGATTTTGAAGCTAAATCCGATTGGCGACCTGTTGGCTGTACTGGCTGCTGCCGTATGGGCGGTATACGGGGTACTTACACGGAAAATAAGCGGGTTTGGACATAACACCATACAGATTACCCGGAGGATATTTCTATATGGATTACTCTTTATGATTCCCGCTTTGTTTGTTTTTCCATTTGAATTGGGCATGGAAAGATTTTCAGGCTCTGCGAACCTGTTCAATATCCTGTTTCTTGGCTTGGGTGCTTCTGCTCTTTGCTTTGTTACATGGAATACGGCGGTCAAAATATTAGGCGCGGTCAAAACAAGTATTTATATTTACATGGTTCCGGCCATTACCGTTATAACTTCTATTCTTGTATTGCATGAAAAAATAACATGGTTAGCGGTTTGCGGAACGGTTCTTACAGTAGCGGGATTGTTTATATCTGAAAGAACATCAAAATCAGTGAACTGATCGGCAATGAATTACCGAGCATCGTAGTCGTGTGCCGTCAGGTTTAGTTGAACCGATCCAAAGACGCAGCAGCTTTTATCCTGCGTCCGTCAGCCAAATACTATCCCCCCAAAAATAGCAATTCCATTTATTTCATTTGCACTATCTCATTTTAAATTGCAACGCTGAAATGTAAATATTTGCATATTTTCCTTCGATGGTTTTACTTGCAATTTTTGTTAAATTATGTAATATTATAATAAGAGTTGTTAAATATATAGGGGGATAGAATAATGGCGGCAATATTAATTATTGAAGATGACCCAAATATCAGTAATCACATTGAAAATTGTATTTACAGTATTGGTAGAGATGACATAAGGGTATTAAAATCAAATGAAGGTATGAAAGCATTAGAAATTGCTAAAATGATGGAAATAAACGTATTTGTTATTGATGTTGGACTTCCTGATTGTGATGGTATAGACCTTGCTAAAACAATCCGAAAAGCTTATCCATATCAGCCGATTATTATTGAAAGTTCGAAAAACGACACGCTTTTTCAAACACAGGTACATGATCAAATAGAAAATTTAGCGTTTTTATGTAAACCATATTCAGATGAAAAATTAATCGCAAAAATTAATCATGCATTAAAAATTGCTGAAAATATAGGTACAAATCAATTAAGAATCAATCAAAATGGTTTTTCTAAAATAATTGAGATCTGTAATATTATATATATTGAGAAAGTCAAAGGCAAAAAGATAATCGATATTATCTTATATAATCCGGATAATCAGTGTATATTCAGAGATTCGTTTGTAGGTCTGTCCTTAAGTGCTTTGATAGATAAGTTAGAAAATAAAAGGGATTTGTTTCGTTGTCACAAGGGATTTATTATTAATCCCAAAATGATAGAGCGCTTGAATTATGTCAACAACACGATCAGTATGAAACATACCCAGGAAGAAATACCGATTGGAAAAACTTTTAAAGGCAAGCTTGACTTAATCTTATAGGAAAAAACAGTGGTTTTAGTAAAATTAAATAGTAAAAAAGCTGTTGAAATGATATGTTCCATTCCAGGCAGACAAGTGAAATAATTAAACTTGTTTACTTAGGAGGGAACATTTCAGAACCAACAGCTTTTTAATTCTTTACTCTGCGGACTAAGAAATGAATCCCAAATGGATAATATTGGGACTTGAAAAATTATTTTAGTTCTATTGAAAGGTAAGATACGGTAAAATTATTGATTATATTATCTATATCTTATAAAATTTATATAAATACAATAATAGATGTAAGGTGTAATAAATTCATGGAAGTTAAATTAAAATCATACGGGATATATGGGAATTTTATATCCAATATTGTTTATAAACTTACACATAATATGGTTGATGATAAATTATTTGACTTTATTAAGAATCACCCTGTTTTAATAAAATGTGAAGTGCAATCAACGGAACGTCAACTGGCAAAATGCAGTATAGATTTGGAAGAACTTGAAAAATCACGTAAGGAAATAAGAGCCAGAATAGATGAACAATTAAAAAAGTTATAATTGTAACACTAATACAAACTCTGCTATCCGGAGTTTCGCGATGTTTACCAAGGAGGAGAATATTATGAATATGAAAGCAACGGGCATTGTCCGTAAAATTGATGAGTTGGGACGTGTAGTAGTACCGAAGGAAATTCGTAGAACGTTACGTATTCGTGAAGGTGAACCGATGGAAATCTTCCTCGGACGCGAAGGTGAGATCGTTTTAAAAAAATACTCTCGGATTGATGAGTTAAGCATGTACGCAACCGAACTTACAGAGTCTATGTCTCAGACTACCGGTCACCTGGTTTTGATCTCTGATTACGATATGATCGTGGCAGCTGCCGGTTTGGGAAAGCAGGATTATTTCGGCAAGAGAATCAGCAGAGAGCTGGAAAATATCATTGACGATGGCCAATTGAAACAAACAGACGATTCAAAAACGAATGCAGTGAAGCTTGTTGAATCAGGACAACCTGTGGAAGCTCCCTTGATCATTCAGCCGATTATCAGTGCCGGTGATGCAATTGGTGCTGTGATTGTGATCAGCACTAAGAAGCCTCTCGGCGAGATAGAGGTTAAACTTACTAAGGTCGCTTCCGGATTTTTAGGCAAACGGATGGAAGGATGATCAAAAGCAAATTGTGAAGATATGCTCTGCTAAAAAAGATAAGACCGGACAGCAACCAAAATGATGGGCTGACCGGTCTTAAAAAATTTTATTGCCAAAGGGAGTATCGTTTCATATACTATAGAAACATAATATTTATAGGAGAAAACAAATATGGCAACCACCTATATTGTACAACCGGGTGATAGCTTATGGAAAATCGCTGTAAAATATCAAGTAGGCATTTCTGAATTAGTTGCAGCTAATCCTCAAATTACAAACCCCAATCTTATATATCCGAATCAAAAAATCAACATTCCCCAACAAAATACTCAGGCAAATGCATTGGAAAATCAAGTTGTTCAGTTAGTTAATAATGAAAGGACTTCCAGAGGGTTGAGTCCTCTTACGCCGAATTGGGAATTAGCAAGAGTAGCACGTATCAAATCAGAGGATATGTATAGAAATAACTATTTCAGCCATCAATCTCCGGTTTATGGATCACCATATGATATGCTAAGAAGCTTTGGAATAAGATTTACTGCGGCAGGTGAAAATATCGCTTATGGGCAAACCACGGCCCAAAGTGTTATGAATAGCTGGATGAACTCTCCAGGACATCGAGCTAATATTTTAAATAGCCAGTTTACTGAAATTGGTGTTGGATATTTCAATGCTGGTACCCCATACTGGACTCAATTATTTATCAGACCTTAAATTATATAGGGGAATCCCGCTTTGATACAAATACATCATCAGCATGACAAAATGCAGGAAAGAAGTCCGGTTAATAGGACTTCTTTCGTTACTGTTCAGTGCCACTATCCCGCGAGGTATTTTTTGTGAGTGAAGCAAAGCGGAAGTCACAGAAAATCCGAGGATTGCCAGCGCGAAATTGTGCAGAATGCATAATTTCTGTGCATCGCGAAGCGTGTTACTGTTCGCAGCCCTATGGGCTGTGAATAGTAACCTTCTTTCCTGCATGGTCAAAGCGGATATCCGCATTTCCTATTTCTTGCCGAATGGCATATAGGTATCCCCGACGGGGGCTCTGCTTTCGTTCCCTGCCATAACCTTATTACCACTGAATGGTGATGACAGGTTTAATAAGATCTTTCGGCTTATCCTTCATGAGCATTAAAGCAGGCTCTATGTTTTCAAGACCTTCAAAGCGATGGGTAATTAATTTGCTGGTATCCAGTCTGCCGGTCTGCAGGAGAGAAACCAGCTTTTCCATTCTCCTTCTTCCGCCGGGCATCAGACCTCCTTTGATCGTTTTGTGTCCCATTCCGCAGCCCCATTCGACACGGGGGATTTTAATATATTCACCTTCTCCCAGATAATTAACGTTACTGATAATACCACCTGGCTTAACCATTTTTACAGCAGTGTCAAAAGTATCTACATCTCCGCCGGCTACGATTACCTTGTCTACACCAATGCCGTTTGTGAGATCCATAATCTGTTCCAGGATATCTCCTTTTTTGTAATTGATGATGTGTGTTGCCCCATACTCTTTTGCCACCTCTATGCAGTTTGGTCTGGAACCTACGGCATATACAAATGATGCACCTCTAAGAACTGCCCCTGCTACACACATAAGACCCACCGGGCCGATTCCGATAACACATACGGTATCTCCATATTGTATATCTGCTAATTCGGCACCGTGGAGACCTGTAGGCACCATATCGCTTAGCATAGCAGCATCTTCGGGTTTTATACCTTCCGGCAAAAGCGCAAGATTTCCGTCAGCATCATTTACATGAATGAATTCACCAAATACACCATCTTTAATATTTGAAAATTTCCAGCCTGCCAGCATACCGCCGGAGTGCATGGAAAATCCCCCCTGTGCTTCTACAGAACTCCAATCAGGAGTGATTGCCGGCATGATTACCCGGTCTCCGGGTTTCAAACTTTTTACCTGCGCTCCTACCTCTACAACTTCACCCACACCTTCATGGCCCAGGATCATATTATGCCGTTCCCCCACGGCACCTTCCCATACGGTATGAACATCTGAGGTACAAGGTGCTAATGCAATGGGGCGCAGGATTGCATCCATTTCTCCGCATTTAGGTTTTTCCTTATCAATCCACCCTGTTTTTCCGATACTAAGCATTGCAAATCCACGCATAATAAAACCTCCTTAAATATTATAAAATTTACATGTAAAAAATTTATAGGGTCTTTTTTGATATCATACTCTAAATAGCAGATAGTATACATATTTAAGCTCTTTTTATCGGAATTCCTGTTTTTGCAGGGAGACGGATTAAAACTTCCGTACCTTTTCCAACAATACTATGATAAGTAAGGCCATTTTCTTTACCATACAATATTTGGAGTCTGTGATGGGTATTGTATATAGCTATATTGTTACTTGATTCATTTTTTAATTCCCCGGTTAAAATTTTTTCTAATTTTTCATGCGCTATTCCTACACCGTCATCAGAGACTAAGATTTCTATGACATTTTCATTGCTCCAGGCTGTAATGACGATGGTTCCTTTTTTATCTTCTTTCTCCATAATACCATGTTGGATTGAGTTTTCTATTACAGGCTGAAGTGTCAGCTTTGGTATCTGATAGTCAAGTATACCATCAGGAATATCTACTACGAAATTAATTTTACCGAGAAAGCGCATGTTTTGCAAATGTACGTAGATAGTCGCATGCTCGATTTCCTGTTCGATGGTGCTGACGGTTTCTTTTTTGCTTAAAGTGAGTTTGTAGAAACGAGAAAGGTTTTGAACGGCCTTCGTGATTTCGTGATTTTGTCCCTGAGTAGCCATCCAATTGATCATATCCATTGTATTATAAAGAAAATGTGGATTTATCTGTGCCTGCAGAGAATTAAACTCTGCTATACGCAGTTCCTCGTAAGTCTTTTCTTTTTCAATCAAAAGTCTGTTCATTTCTCCGGTCATATAATTGTAGGTATCGATCAGTTCCCCAATCTCATCATGTATCTTTGATTCTTTCAAAGGAATCGGAGGCCCCATACGTACTTGGCCCATTTGATTTGTTACCATAGCTAATCGCTTCGTGATCGACCTGGATAATTTAGTGGCGATAAACAGTGCTGCGATTACGCAAACGATAAAGAGAGAGAAGTATTGAAACATCAGCAATTTACTCTCTCTGATCAAAGGAGCAGATGGTATGACAACCACCATATACCACTGCGGTTGTTTTATGCTGTACATGCCCGCAAAAATCTCTTCTCCTAATACACTTTTTTTAAGAAAATTGTTGGAAGACATAAAAGAATCCTGAATTAATGAATAATTCAGGTAATACGTGCTTGAGAGTGCGGGATTAGTAGTGGCGATCAGGGCATTTCTGTCATTGATTATGTAGGCAACGTTGCCTGCAGATGGTAGATTATCGTTCAGTATATCCAGGAATATATCTGATGAATAGTAAACGGCCAGATAGCAAGAGCGCATTTGCCCGCCCGCCGTAAAATTTTTTTTAGATATAAAAGCCATATCACCATAGTTTTCGATTTCATAATTGCTAAGATAAAAGGAAGGGCAGTGCAGGCTGGAAGTACCGGAACCAGAAAAAATGCCTTTCCAATAAGTTCCGTTGATGTTTGAAATGGGTTCCATAATACCGTCCGTTAACTGGTTGAATCCATTCACAACGGTACTTGGAAAATCAATATAAACCCGAACCGTTTGAATCATACCGCCTTGTACTATTTCTTCAACCTGATCGGCAAACAGGGCAGCATTGGCAGAGTCCTGCGATTCTTCCATTGAAAATGCAGAGAAGAAGGGGAGATCTTGAATTTGTTCGCTGTCATTAAGTATTTCATTGACTGCCTGTTCAATGACCGGGGCAGTAGTTGCGGACTCCTCCTGTTCCATTCTTATTGTATCGGATACAATCATATCATATACTTTTCCATAGTAAAACATAGCTATAAGTGCCATGGGAATACTAATGATAAATAAGTAGCTGATCATCAGCTTTGTATGGAGCTTTGAATTTGAATATAATACTTTGATTTTCCCGACAATTTTTTTCATCCCAGTATGTTCTCCCTGTATTCTGATGGTGAAACTCCTACATATTTTTTAAAGCTTTTACTGAAATAATTACCATCACTATAACCAACTTTTGAAGAGATGTCTAAAATTTTATTCCTGGAATCATTAAGCAATTTTTTTGCTTTTTCTATTCGGAATTCTGTTATATACTGATTTAATGTTTTGCCTGTTTCTAATTTAAAAAGTGTGCATATGTAGGAAACAGACAGATATACATGATCACTGATATCCTTTACGGAAAGCAGCTCATTTTGATAATTTTCGCGTATATATTGTTTGATCATAAATACAGTAGAATTCTCGGAAGTTTGATTTTTTATATCAAAAAAATATTGATCTGTCTTTTCTTCAAGAGCCTTATGAAGGTCAATATAAGAATTGAATTTCTCGATATAGCTGATGACTATTTCTATTTCGGATTCGGAAAATAAACTGCCGGAAATTCTCATTTTTTTGCGAATATCATATAAAACTGTAAATAATTTATAATATAAATCTTTTGCATGATTTGAGAATATATCTGTGTTTTGGTAGAAAAATGAGTATAATTTAGTTAGGATCATGATGCAGTTTTGATGGTTTTTTATAGAAAGAGCTTCTGAAAAATCAGACGAAATATCTTGAGAAAAAAAAGATGATATTTCTTCCGGTCTTCTTTTTCGTTTTAAAATTTCAAATGTAAGTAATGAATTAGTATCAAAGAAAAAGCTGCTCTGCATCAAGGTAACAGATTCTGCATATGAATTGTAGGCATTAGAGATTCCTTTTACCGTATTACTACAGCATATGTAATAATTTTTATGCGGTAAAAGTATGATATGAAAATATTCTATAATCTCCGCCAGCGTTTTCGCTGAAGGTATTTGACAGCTATAGATAAAAAAGACCAGATAATTTTGATGTCTTTTCGTCATAAGAGTGCTGATATTGTATTTTTTTAAAAAAGTCTCTATTTTATTATAAATGATTCTGCTCTGTTCATCCTCAATAAGCATATCGTTTCCGAATTTTATCAATATGCATGTGAACAAAGCTTTACCTGCATCGGATATTCTCAGGGTATTGCAAAGCTGCCTTATGTCCTCCCGGTTATCGCTAAATGGATATGTAAGCTGGCGGGTCAATCTTGAAATATCTTCTTTATATCTCAGGATTTGGTTGTTTTGTGTATTGATCTTATGTCTGTAGTTCTCCATAGAATCAAGAACAGCGTCTTTAATTTCTTCAGGATCCAAGGGTTTTTCCACATAATTCATAGCCTTCAGTTTTATGGCGGCTTTCAGGTATTCCTTATCAGAATAACCGCTCATAAATATGATAGATGTATTTGGCAGTTCCTTTTGGAGCTTTTCTGCCATGTGAATTCCGTCCATTCTAGGCATTCGAACATCACAGAGAATTATCTCCGGCTTATTCTTTAAGGCTACGGATAATCCGTTTAACCCGTCATCTGCCTGGAAGACCTCTGTTATTCCAAGACTTTCCCATGAAATGGATGTAAGCAGCCCGTTTAATGTAAGTGCTTCATCATCGACGATCAATAACTTCATAATAAAAATCACCTATAAAATCAATTTGAACAAAGAGTTGCTTTGTAAGCCCTTGCGCCTGCGACGATCGCATAGCGACATCATCTTTTGTAATTTTATCTTAGCAAACCTCATGCAAAAAAGCAAATATTTTACCCGGTATCTAAATATTTTCCTGTTTCCATACTCCGGTCACGATGTTAAGATTTAAACAGAAAACAAGTAAGGTGAGGTGAATTAGCTTGTCCGGATACATACTGGAGTTACAAGGAATAACAAAAATTTTCCCTGGTGTAAAAGCTCTGAACAATGTTAGATTTCAGTTAAAACCTGGTGAAATCCATGCTTTAATGGGTGAAAATGGTGCAGGAAAGTCTACATTTATCAAGGTGATCACGGGTGTTCACAAGGCAGAGGAAGGAAAGATTTATCTGGAAGGAAAAGAGGTGGATTTTAAAGGTCCAAAGGAGGCACAGGCGGCAGGAATAGCGGCAATATACCAGCATGTTACCTCTTATCCCGATCTGACGGTTACGGAAAATATTTTTATGGGTCATGAACTGAAAAAGAACGGCATTCTACAATGGAAAAGCATGAACCGTGATGCCAGGAAGCTGCTGGAACAATTGGATGCGGATTTTAGTGAAACAGATGAAATGGGGACTTTGAGTGTAGCACAGCAGCAAATGGTGGAAATAGCAAAAGCTCTTTCCACAAATGCAAGAATCATAATCATGGATGAACCAACTGCTGCATTGACAAAAAACGAATCGGAAAAACTGTATACAATAACTGAAAAATTACGTGATGAAGGAAATTCAATTATATTTATATCACATAGATTTGAGGATATGTACCGATTGGCTTCAAAAGTTACTGTGTTCAGAGACTCGCAGTATATCGGAAGCTATGATGTAGACAGTATCACAGAGTCCGATCTTATTAAAGCCATGGTTGGCCGTGAGATCACAGAGCTGTTTCCGAAGGCGAAACTGAAGATCGGCGAAGAACTGTTAAAAGTTAAAGGTCTTACTAGAACAGGTTACTTCAAGGATATATCGTTTCATGTGAGAAAAGGGGAAATTATTGGATTGACCGGACTGGTAGGTGCCGGGCGAACAGAAACGGTGGAAACAATTTTTGGTATCACCAAAAAAGATTCCGGAGAAATCTATATGGAAGGAAATAAAGTAACCATTAAGGAGCCTTCCGATGCAATGGAGCTTGGTATAGCTCTGCTTCCGGAGGACCGGCAAAAGTCCGGACTTATTCTTTCATGGGGATTAGGCAGAAACGTGACATTACCCACCCTTGGTAATTATGTCAGCAATGGTATACTTGATGAAAAAAAAGAACGGGATGCCTCTAAAAAATACCTGGAGGAAGTTGATACAAAAGCAGTTTCCATCCATGATCCGGCGAGCTCGCTTTCCGGTGGAAATCAACAAAAGGTAGTGGTTGCAAAAACCCTTGCACAGGACCTCAAAGTTATCATTATGGATGAGCCGACGAAAGGTGTAGACGTTGGTGCTAAAGCTGAAATTTATGCAATCATGGGTCAGCTTGCCGAAAAAGGTTTTGGTGTGGTCCTCATCTCTTCTGAGATGCCTGAAATCCTTGGTTTGTGCGACCGAGTCTATGTTATGTGCAATGGAAGGATTACCGGGGAGTTTTCAGCAGAAGAAGTTACACAGGAGCGTATTCTGGAACTGTCAATGGAAAAAACCAAGAGCAGTTCGACAGAGAATAAAAAGGGGGAAGTTGTTTGATGAAAAAGGAAGCACTTTTTAAGAAAATGTCCGGTTCGCAGGAAATTGTTCTGACGTTAGTATTGATTCTGCTTTGTGTCATAATCCAGATCAAGAGCCCTTCATTTTTAACGATGACTTCAATTAATGATATGCTGAAAAATAATGCGGTGATAATGCTCCTTGCCCTCGGAATGCTATGTGTATTACTTGTAGGCGGTATTGATATATCCGTGACTTCTACCAGTGCTTTATCGGGAATGATCGTTGGATTGTTATTAAAGTATAACATCATTGAAAATACCCTGGTTTTATTCCTTATCGCCATTGGCGTTGGATGTATATGCGGGGTGCTGATCGGAGTGATCATTTCAAAGGGCAAAGTTCCGCCGATTATTGCGACCATGGGATTTATGTACATATACAGAGGACTTGCTTATGTACTGTCTAATAATCAGTGGGCAAGTGCGGCAGACCTTGGCAATTTTAAAAATTTTGCGCTGGGAAAATTCTTAGGCATAAATAATGTTATATTGATTGCTGTTATTTCTTATATCATATTTTTTGTGGTGATGAAATGGACGGCTTACGGACGTAAAATATATGCCGTTGGCTCAAATTCAGAGGCCGCTGCTATCTCTGGTATCAATGCAGCTTTGATCAAATTAACAGTATACACGATAATGGGAGGACTTTGCGGTCTTGGCGGAGCCTTGGCAGTCAGCGTCTATTCTTCAGCCCAGCCAAACATGATGTATGGCCAGGAAATGAATGTGATAGCTGCCTGTGTGATCGGTGGTGTCAGTATGAATGGAGGCAGGGGTTCGGTACAGGGCGTATTGATCGGAGCACTTATGATGGCCGTTATAAACAAAGCATTGCCGCTGGTGGGAATAGACTCCATCGCGCAAAATACGGTTCAGGGTGCGATCATCATGGTTGTAATCGTTCTAAATGTGTTAATGCAGCGTTCTACATTTAAAAACAGTCTTAAAAGGAGGGAAATGTAATTATGGCTGGTAAATCCGGAAGAAATATATCTGCGGAGCCTCAAAACTCTCTTAAAAACACTGTCTTCAGCTGGGAAGGGATTTTAGTGCTGATATTTATTGCTGTTAATGTTTTTTGCGCTTTCCTTTCACCAAACTATAAAATCACCAACATTCTCAGGGAAATGCCCAAATATCTTGCAGAAATTTTTATTATGTTTCCCATGGTTTATGTGCTTGTTATGGGGGATATTGATATATCGGTTGGATCAATCGTATGTTTGTCAGCGACTCTTGCATGCATGGCCTCCAACGCAGGAGTGCCGCTTTTGGTCGTTTTGCCGCTTTGTCTGGCAATCGCAACGATATGCGGTTTGATAAATGGGCTTATTCTGACAAAATTCCAGGAGCTGCCGGCAATGATCGTTACACTGGCAACGCAAATTGTGTTCAGAGGAATTGCCGAGATCGCGCTGGGCAGCGGAGGATCCATATCCCTTAGCAGCACGAAGGATTTTAAGATTCTGGCTGGAAAAATCGGACCTGTTCCTTATGTGTTTATTTTGGTAGCCATTATCGCAGTTGTTTTTGCGCTGATTTTAGCAAGAACAAGTTTTGGCAGGAAATTATATGCGATAGGAAGTAACAGTGAGACTGCCAGATACTCCGGCATCCATGTACAGAAGATCCGTTTGATCATCTATACATTGACAGGCTTTATGGCCGGTGTGTGTGCTGTTTTCCTGACCAGTGTGCTCTATGGAGCAAACACCACGACGGGAAGTGGATTTGAGATGGATGTAATAGCCATGGCCGTGTTTGGTGGAGTATCCACAGCTGGTGGTAAAGGGAAAATGATCGGAGCTGTTATCTCTGCATTCATTATTACATGTTTGCGGATTGGACTGGGTCTCATCAATGTGAATTCTCAGATTATATTAATTATACTTGGTGCACTGCTGATCATTGCAGTTCTCCTACCCAATATTGCTGCACTAATAAATAACATGAAAAAAATGGCAGCAAAAAGAGCGGCTTAACCTCTCGCCAGTACACTGGTTGTTACACTAGCAGTGAAGCTGGCAGGAAGTTAACATATCAATTTAAATCAGGAGGGATATTTATGAAAAAGCGAAATTTAAGCATGATCCTTAGTGTGGTACTGGCATGCAGTGTCCTTGGCGGATGCGGAGGAAGTGATTCAGGAGCGGTGAGCAGCACGACATCCGAAACAACGGCAGCGGAAGAAGGAACAGGCAACACCGAGGAGACGGATGATTCTGCCGGAGATATTTCCGGAAAAACATTTGCCCTTGTAACGAAATCAGCAGGAAATCCTTATAATGAAAAAACCGCAGAAGGATTTCAGGAAGTAATTGAAAGCGCAGGAGGTACTTGCATTGTTAAACATCCGGAGCAGGCAACGGCGGATGCTCAGGTTTCTGTTATCCAGTCATTGATCTCACAGGGCGTTGACTCAATAAGTATTGCCGGAAACGATGAAAATGCGCTGCAGGCAGCATTGGAAGAAGCGATGGCAGCAGGGATTAAAGTATCGTGTCTGGACTCTAAGGTGAATGCAGACAGCCGTCAGACCTTCGTAAATCAGGCCGGTAATCAGGAAATCGGTCAGGCACTGATGGATGCAGTCCTTGATATCTGCGGTGGAGAAGGTCAGTGGGCGATATTATCCGCAACTTCCCAGGCCACAAACCAGAATGCATGGATTGAGGCAATGAAATCTGCGATGACAGAAGAAAAATATGCAAAACTTGAATTGGTTGAAGTAGCTTATGGTGATGACGAGCCGCAGAAATCTACGGATCAAACTCAGGCACTTTTAGAAAAATATCCGGATTTGAAAGTGATCTGTGCGCCAACGACCGTAGGAATCAATGCAGCCGCCAAGGTTTTGCAGGATAAAGGGTCATCCGTGAAGTTAACAGGTCTGGGTCTGCCGTCAGAGATGAAGGAATACATTGGGGATGACAACGAGCATTCCTGCCCATATATGTATCTGTGGAATCCAATTGAAGTAGGGCGGCTTGGTGCCTACACAGCAATGGCACTTGTTGATGAAAGCATTACAGGTGCAGTAGATGATACGTTCACTGCAGGCGATCTGGGGGATTATACAATCGTAGAAGCAGCTGACGGTGGTACGGAAATCATATTAGGAGCACCATATAAATTTGACTCGTCAAATATTGATGAATGGGCGGCAATATACTAGTACATTGTTATGATCTTGAGGGAGCCTTCTGCAAAGCAGAGGGCTCTTCCATAATAATATCAGTTGGACCCATTAATAACTAACTAAACTTGCCGATTGGAGTAATAAAATGATAAAAGGATTTAAAATGAAACTATATCCGGGCAAAGTAAATGAATATGAGAAAAGGCATAATCAGCTTTGGCCGGAAATGAAAGATATGATACATGAACATGGAGGAAAAAACTATACCATATTTTTCGATGAAGAAACTTTGACTTTGTTTGGTTATCTTGAAATAGAAGATGAAGAACTTTGGAACAAAAGTGCAGACACAGTAATTAACAGAAAATGGTGGAGTTTCATGGCGGATATTATGGAAACTAACCCTGATAATAGTCCTGTCAGTACAGACTTATATCAGGTGTTTCATCTGGACTAAACTTACGCAGAGCGGCTCAGATGTATTATGTCAGGTAAGCTTAAGCGCCGCTCGCAAAAACTTATTTGTTATCAGTATTCATACTACTTATTAATATAGGGATAGTAAAAGGTGTAGGCAATAGCGGGGGATGTTTTATGTTTAAAGTAATCATTGTAGACGATGAAATTTATGTTGTGGCGCTGATCAATAAGTTAGTTGATTGGGAAAACTTCCAGATGAAAGTGGAAGGGTCTGCTGATAATGGTATTGCCGCACTTGAGCTGGTAAAAGAGATTAATCCGGATTTAGTGATTGTAGATATGCGCATGCCAGGATATGACGGCATTGCTTTTATGGAAAAAGTCAGAGAGTTTAATCATAATGTGAGGTTTATCGTAATCAGCGGACACAAGCAATTTGATTATGCAAAAGGTGCAATCCGGAATAATGTAGAGGATTATCTGCTTAAGCCAATTAACAAAGTGGAATTAGAATTGGCAATTGGCCATGTATATAAGAAGCTGATTCAGAATCAAGAGGCGGAATATAAGATTAAAGAAATGGCAGAAGAGCTGGATAATAGTAAGAAGAAGCTTGGCAGGCTCATGGTAGAATCTATAATGAAACAAGAGTATGATGGATTTGATGAGAGTTTGGAGAAGATTAACAGACATTATCTTACTACGTTTAAAGCAGGTTGTTACCGGATGTTATCTTTGCATTTAGATACATCGATATCATCAAAGTATTCTCAGGATAAAAAATTCGTACTGAAAGAAACAGCAAACAAATTCAAAGAGGCATTGTCGGCAATCTGTGAAGAAGTTCTGGAATGTGAAGAGGGGAGTCAAGTTGTATTTTTGCTAAACTACAAAGAAGTGCATAGGGACGCAATTAAGCAAATCATTCATCGGCAAGTAGTGGAGTGCAGCAAGAAAGCGAAGAAATTCAATAATTTATTTTTTCGTATCTGCATTGGGATGGAGTGCAGGGATCTTCAAGAAATTGAGGTATCATGGCAGAGTCTTTGGAAATGTATGTTAGCGAGAACAGTTATGGCTGAAGGTAAGCTTGTTGAGGAGAAGGATATCCGGGAATCAGATGTTTTTTTTGCAGCAATACTGGAATATCGAGAAGAGCGGTTTGACCAGGCATTGTCTTTACTTAATGTAGAGGAGAGTTCAAGATGTATTCGAGAAATGTATTTCAAGGCTTTTTATGGAATAGAAGAAGACTCTCTGCTCTACTATAAGTTATTTATGAAGCTGCTGGATAAAATCTGGTACTATTTTAACGGCATAGGTATCTATAAAGAAAATGAAAAGGAATTTAAAGACCGTTTTATCCGGATTTATGCAGAAGCATCCAATACAGCTGAATACCCCCGCATTCTCCAGCGTGAAATTGAAAGTATGGTGAAAGCGAACCATTTAGCGGAACAAACGCAAGAGGCGCCGGCTATTCGTGTTGTAAAGCGATATATAAGAGAACACTATCAGGAAGATATTTCGCTTTCCATGCTGGCAGAGCTGGTCAATATTTCACCGGTATACCTTAGTCGTTTATTTAAAAAGGATGAAGGAATCAATTTCCTGGATTATTTGAATCAATATCGCATTGAAGCGGCTAAAAAGTTATTGCAGGATATACGCTATAATGTTATTGATGTAGCGGAATTATCAGGATTCCATAATACAAAATATTTTTCAAAAATATTTAAAAAAGTTGTGGGGATTACACCTTCCGAGTATCGAAGGCGTCATTTGGGAAAGGGTAACTCATAGAGACGGTATATGGAGAAAAAGGTGAAGAGGAAAATACTACAAAAAAAGATATCGGGAAGAAGAGTTATAGAAGTGCTGATATTCAATATACTTGTAATCGCGGGGATATATCTCTTTTTTGGCTGGTTTTTAAATAATTCGAGAGAGTTTTTGATCAATAAGACATCGTGGGGTTTCACTTATTGTGAAGCTTTACTATGTCTTGTATTGGCTGCACTTGTTAATGGCATTATTGATTATCAGTTGCTGATCAAGTCAATATGGAACATGGAAGGTGCAGTGTTAAAATATCAGGAAGCTGTGCGGGATGAAGAAGCTATTAGTATTTATAAGGAACTGGAGGATGACTCTATTGAAACAGTTCTATACTATTTACTTAAACAGCAGGAAGTATCTCATGAAAAAAATAAGATAGAGGAAAAACGGCGTAAAAAAGCGGAACTTTATGCCTTACAGTCTCAGATTGACCCTCATTTTCTGTACAATGCATTAGATTCTATCCGTGGCTATGCTCTTTTGAATGACATGTATGAGATATCCGAAATTACAGAAGCTCTGTCGCGCGTATTTCGAAATATGATCAGTGACAGGGAGGAACAAATACCTCTGCGGCAAGAAATGGATAATATTAATAGTTATATGCGAATACAGCAATTCCGGTTTAACGATAAATTTCATTATTCTTTTGAAGTGGAAGAGGAACTGCTTGATAAGTATATGGTTCCTAAAATGGTATTGCAGCCCTTAGTAGAAAATGCCATCATGCATGGTCTGGAAAAGAAGGTTGAAGGAGGATGGGTTAAAATTACGGTATATACAACCGAACGGCGATTTGTTGTGGTAATCTCTGATAATGGAGCCGGAATTAATGAAGAACGGCTGGAATTCCTTCGCAGAGCCATGAAATTCAATCCGGTGGATTTTCAGGTCAGTGAAGAAGTGCAGCATGTAGGAATTGCTTTAATTAACATTGACAGAAGAATCAAATTGAACTATGGAAAGCAATTTGGAATAGCATTAAGCAGCACGCCTGATGTGCGGACAACTACTGAGGTGGTTTTGCCTCTTTTATTGAATAGAAAATAGGAGTTAAGTGTGAAAAAAGAAATTCTGAGAATGAGCAATATCTGTCTGAAAGAAGGTGTAGTAGAAATTGTACGTGATGGAGCTATACACATTTTTGAAAGCGAGATTGTAGGTCTGGTTGGGAAAAATCATGCCGGAAAAAGTTCACTGATGGGTGCGTCTACAGGCGAATTTCCTTGTGATTCGGGAGAGATATGGATAGATGAACGGAATAAAAAGATTGAATCAATACAACAGGCCAGGAAAGAAGGAATTTTTTTAATTAAGGATGAAAGTTCTCTTATCAATGAGTTTACCATTAAAGACACAATGAAATTAAATTTTGCTTTTGCAGAAAAGAAGATGAATTTTTCGGAATATTTCAAAAAGTGTAAAGAAATATTAAAATTTCTAAATGTAAACGATGATCATAGTAATTGTATCCAAAATCTGAATTTTTATAAGAAGGTGCTGATTGAGATTGCTCAGGCTCTGATCTGTGACAGCAGAATATTAGTTTTGGATAATGTAATGAGTATGCTTTCCTGTTCGGCCAGAGAGGAGATAGGGCAGGTATTCCAAATGCTGCAGTTAAGAGGAATCAGTATCGTTTTGGTGGAAAATCAGGTGGATTGTATTAGACAATATCTGAGCCGTCTATATATTATGCGCAGGGGAAGGATAGTGGCAGAACTGAAAGATGAAGAGATGCAGGAAGAATTAATTCTTTCCCTGACTGAGGGAGAGCGCTTCACGCCCAGACAGGGAAAGCTGCATAAAATTGATCGCGTCGATGAAGCAGCCAAAATACTGGAATTCAAAAATGTATATAGTGCAGATGGTGTGATCCGGAATCTCAGCTTTGTGTTATATGCTGATGAATGTCTTGGTCTGTGGAATCGAAATCGGCATTCAGGACAGGGGATCTTAGACATAGTGGAAGGGAAAGTGGGGATTCTTTCAGGACAAATATGGATGGAAGGGCGTTACTTTGACAAAAAGTCCATTCACAATATAAATAATTATGGATTGCTCACGCTTCCGGAGACGGACGAACTATATTCTAATATGTCGCTGGGTGAAAATATTCAAATATCTGCCATTAAGAAAAATTCTTATGGAGGCATTATACCAAAAACCGGAGAACTCCGTTATCTAGTTCAGGATTTATGCAGTGAATATCTGTCAGACGAAAAGTATCGGCTGTTTTCCAATCAACGGATTCCGAATAGTGTTTTGATAAAGAAAAAAGTATCTTTGTGCAGAGCTATTGCTGCCGGGGCCAGGATTATCGTACATAACAATTCAAGTTTAAAATTGGATATCAGAGAAAAAGAAATTTTTCAGCAGGATATTCTTCGTACACAAAAGAAACGGATTGGACAAATTATTATTGCAGCTCAGATAGATGATCTGTATCCGGTATGTAATCGGATACTGCAAATAGAAGAGGGGAAGATTAGCGAATCATTTTTTTAATGGGTTGCTATTTTTTATAAGTTTAGTTAAAAATGTATACCATATATCAAAAAGAGGTAGTAGTTTTGTGAAAAATCACAGTGTAAAATATAAATATAGAAATCAGGAAGGAGTGAGAAAATGATAGGAGATACAATTCTTCGATTGAATCACATTTCCAAACTGTATCCGGGAGTGGTAGCACTAGATGATATGAATATGGAATTTCGTGAGGGGGAGGTCCATGCCATTGTAGGTGAAAATGGGGCTGGAAAATCTACGATGATAAAAACCATTTCAGGTGTTGTTGAGCCTACCCAGGGTACGATTGAGATTTGTGGTGAAACATTTGAAAAAATGACGCCGAAACTCTCAAGGGAAAAAGGTGTCGCTGTCATATATCAGGAATTTACATTAGTACCGGTATTGTCGGCAGCTGAGAACATATTCATGGGAGAGTACATATTGAATGGTCTGGCATTGAATCGAAAAGCAATGGAGGCTAAAGCAAAAGAATTGTTCGAACGGCTTCATGTAAGGATTGATGACTATTTTAAAAGGAGTCAGTTATCTGATAACTGGCGGATTGGCAATATTCAAGTTTAATGATACTTTTGTAAAGCTGGGACAGGGAACCATAGGCGGTATAGTACCAATCTCTCTTTTGTTCCTGGTGGCAATTATTGCGGTAGGTGTGTTTATCCTGAATAAAACGGTATATGGACGTTATTTTTATGCAATTGGAAATAATGTGGATGCAGCAAAACTCTCTGGCGTAAATGTTCAGAAGATTCAAACAATGGCATATGGACTTTGCGGATTTTTCACTGCTATTGGTGCGTTGCTCCTATTATCCCGACTGAATTCGGCACAGTCCTCTACCGGAGACGGATATGAATTCAGCTGTTTGACTGCTTGTGTAGTGGGAGGCGTCAGCAGTAATGGTGGAAAAGGAACTGTGCTGGGAGCTATTATCGGATGTATGATCGTAGGAGTGCTGGAGAATGGTCTGGCAATAATGAATGTTAATGAGTACATTCAGGAAGTTATTAAAGGAGTTGTATTGCTGGCTGCGGTAATCTATGACACAATGTCGCTTCTTAAAAATGAGCGAGTGAAGAAAATGAAGACGATTAATGCGGAAAATTAAGCTTTATTAAATCTAAAAAATGAAATTAATAAGCAGAAAAGAGAGGAAGATGACTATGAAAAAGAAGCTGATCAGTATCATGTTAACAGTAATACTGGCTATGGGCCTGGCAGGAGGATGCGGAGCGTCAGGAGGTGGAAACAGTAGTCAACAGGAAGACACGAAGAATGAGACAAATGAGACAGATGAAGCAAATGAGACAGATGAGGCAAATGAGGTGAATGCAAATGTTTCAGGTTCCTATACGGTAGGAATGACTCTGAATCTTGGGAATTTAACATGGGCGGAGCTGGCAGAGTCAGCAAAGACACATGGAGAAGAGCTTGGTATGACGATTACTGTTCAGAATTCAAATGATGATGCAACGACACAGGTATCACAGATTGAGAATTTCATACAGGCAGAAGTGAATGCTATCATTGTAGCAGCAGTAGAATCAAATTCTGTTGAAGATGTATGTAAAGCAGCACAAGATGCAGGGATCAAAGTAATTGCGTATACACAAGTTATTGAAAATGCAGATGCGAGATATCTGGTAGACGCTTATAATACGGGTTATGCCTGCGGGGAAAGCGCAGCGGAATGGATCAAAGAAATATATGGCGATGAAGAAATAGAATGGGCGCTCCAAGATTTGCCCAAATATCCGGAAATCATCAATCGGGCGAATGGAATTAAAGATGCTATCGAGAAATTAGCCCCGAATGCTAAATTAGTGGCCACGCAGCCGGCCGAAGTTATGGAAGACGGACAGAAGAATGCGGAAAACTTTATGCAGTCTAATCCGGATATCAAAGTAATCACATCCATCGGTTCCGGTGGAGGCGCAGGAGCCAATGAAGGAGTTAAATCATATATTTCTGCAGAAGATTACGAGAATTTTGGTATCTTCGGTATTGATGCAACGGAACAGGAAATCATGAATATCATCAATGGAGATCCGCAAAAATCTTCTGTCAGCCTTGGTGGTGGAGCGGTTCATGGAAAAATGCTGATTGACATTGCAGATAACTTCCGTAATGACGTAGAACAGGATGTGGATCAGTTTATGCCCATAACAGTTATTGATTCGGCAAATGCACAGGAATATTATGACGAACAGTATGCAAAATAAGGAGATCAGTATGAGGGAAATGATGAAAGCGGTAGTTTCCTATGCACCATATGACAACAGATATGAAGACTGCGAGAAACCAACGGCGGGTGAAGGCGAGATTATTCTGAAAGTAAAAGGCTGCGGGATTTGTGCAGGAGATGTAAAAGCATATCACGGCGGAATACGTATCTGGGGAACTTCAAATGAAAATCGATATATAGAAGCTCCGTGTATCGGTGGACATGAGTTTTATGGCGAGGTAGCTGAAATAGGCTCTGGGGTAGATGGCGTAGAATTGGGTGATTGGCTGGTGTCAGAACAGATTGTTCCGTGCTGCCAGTGTGATTTCTGCAAAAGCGGAACTTACTGGATGTGTACCCGATCGGCCGTATTCGGTTTTAAACAATATGCAAACGGCGGATTTGCAGAGTACATAAAATTGGATAAGAATTGTATCAATCATATGGTGCCGAAAGATTTTACTCCGGAGCAGGCTGTGCTGATTGAGCCGATTGCCTGCGGAATGCATACGGTAGAGCGGGCGCAGATACAGCACAGTGATGTGGTGGTGATCGCCGGGCTTGGAGCGATAGGGACTTCTATGGTGAATCTTGTATCATTAGAACTGCCTAAACTGATTATTGGTATTGACGTGCGTGAAAACCGCCTGGAAATGGGAATGAAATATGGTGCAGATGTAGTACTGAATCCGATGGAGTGTGACGTGGCGGAAGAAATTCGTAAACTTACAGGTGGTCTGGGCTGTGATGTATATATTGAAGCATCGGGAAGTTCGAAAAGTGTAAGTCAGGGATTAAATTCAATAAAAAATCTGGGACGTTATGTGCAGATGGGAGTGTTTGCAGATGAAGTGAAAGCAGATTGGAATATTATTGGAGATGGAAAAGAGCTGACTATTATTGGTTCTCATTTATCGGGTCTTACGTATGATGCGGTAATCAAAGGGATTGCATCGGAAAAGATTATGACAGAAGGATTGATCTCACATGAGTTTCGATTGGAAGAATGGAAAGAGGCATTTAAAAAAACAGAGGCACCAGATGCTATGAAAATTATGTTGGTGCCGTAATAACGTGAAAGGGGCTGTCGGGAATGATATGCTCCCTTCTAGGTAGACAAGTGAAATAATAAAAACACTTGATACTTGGAAGGGAGCATTTTCTATGTTTAAAAGGAAAATATCTGCGCAGGAAAAGATATCTGCTGTAAAGGGATA
>Ga0153940_1000367_pt1 | contig 24386 bp, 22 predicted proteins | sample TSNJ024MetaG_FD_104736 | JGI IMG/M metagenome (GOLD analysis project Ga0153940, IMG submission 104736) | Attine ant fungus gardens microbial communities from New Jersey, USA - TSNJ024 MetaG | ecosystem: Host-associated > Fungi > Mycelium > Unclassified | place: USA: New Jersey, Brendan T. Byrne...
GTTTGATTTATAAGGTGAAGAAAACATCAACACTGAAATGATTCGTCCCGATTATGAAGGGAACTCTATAAATACTTAAAGGATAACATATGGAAAAGTAGCAGATGCTTGACTAACCATTTCAAATTTACCGTCTTTGTATTTTACTATGATACTAAATTTATCATCAATTATAATCACAAAAGGTCGCTCCAAGATTTTGGATTGAGTCATTTTTTAGGGAAAGACAATGGATATTTTCCTAAGTACCTAAAATAATAAGCGTGTAAACCATTAATTTACACGCTTATTCACTTTTGAAAAGTGACCACGGCAGGATTCAAACCTGCAACCTTCTGATCCGTAGTCAGATGCTCTATTCAGTTGAGCTACGTAGCCATTGCTTAATTGCGATGCAAAGGTAAAATAGTTTTATATATTCTCCAAATCTGAAAGGCAGTTTTTCGCAAAAAAATTACCTAAACCTTGATCAGCACTTGATATTCAACTCTATAAGAACATTTCTTATTTGCTCATATGTGGTAATGCGCGTTGGAACGAGAGGCAAGCGCAGCTTATTTTCAATATATCCCATCATATTCAGCATACATTTCACTCCTGCCGGATTACCATCCACAAAAAGCAGATTGAATAATTCGTTGAAGCTATGATGTATCGTAAGAGCACTGTTATAATCACCCTCAAGGGCCAGGCGTGTCATCCGGCTAAATTCCTTAGGGAATGCGTTCCCTATAACGGAAATAACCCCTATAGCACCTAAAGTTATCAAAGGGAAAGTAACCCCGTCATCTCCCGATATAACATCGAAATTCTCAGGTTTACGCTTGATGATTTCGTCCATCTGGCTCATATTACCCGAAGCCTCTTTCACTGCAACTATATTCGGAAAATCATTTGCGAGACGCAATGTTGTATCTGCAGTCATATTCACTCCGGTTCGGCCCGGTACATTATATGATATAACAGGCAGGGACGAAGCCTCTGCGATTGCCTTATAATGCTGATAGATACCTTCCTGCGAAGGCTTATTATAATATGGCACAACGGAAAGAATACCGTCGATACCTGCATAGTCGTTCTTCTTTAGTTTTTCTACGATGGCACGCGTATTATTACCACCTTCACCCAAAATAACAGGAATGCGACCATTTACACGGCTTACTACCAGTTCCACAATCTGTTTCTTTTCATCTTCGGTGAGTGTAGGGGTTTCGGCTGTAGTTCCCAGCACCACAAGATAATCAGTACCATTTTGCAGTTGGTAATCGACAAGACGAAGCAGTGCATCGTAATCTACACTTTCATCGTCTTTAAAAGGAGTTATCAATGCAACTCCCATTCCTCTGAGATTTATTCTAGGCATAAAAATAGTTCAAGACATTTGTCTTTTCTTCCAAAAAGACTTTCTGCATTTTGTTTGTGCAAAATTAAGAATTAATTTATTCCTCAGCGTATATTGTTCAGGTAAAATTTTATCTGCTTATATGTTTCAAGAAGATTTGCATCTTCTTCTTTAAGAATAATAAGGTCGTAAACTTTAAAATCCTGCTCCCTGATACCAATGCAAAATTCGGCTGAATTGTTTGCGAGCAGAAATAGCAATGTCTTATCATTCTTTGTAGTTAAGTCCAACAACGTTTCGTAAGGCAGCTTCTCAAATTCATCAATCACTTGGGAAGACAGTCCCATCCATTTGGAAACATCCTTTTGAGAAATAACCCTCACTTCTGGTGGATACGCCTGATCTCCTCCATCTTTTCCAGATTGAACCGTCCATAAAACAACCTCTTTACCCATCTCTTTTAAATCCTGACTGATCTGAAAGATTTCAGTCCAATTTTCACGGGTAAATAGTATGAGAATTTTTTTCATATCGTCCAGTTTATGAAAGATATGTGTACGTTTGTTGCTCTCAAGGGCGGCATGTATCTTCTTTTTAACCTTAAAACCAAACATATGATCGAATATATGGTAAAATATTATCTTTGTTATTGGTATAGTCTTTGTGTGTTGTGTATCAAATTCCCCCGTTTAATATAAACGGGGGAATTATAAATATTAGTATCAAAGGCCTTATATCCAGTTTCCACTAAAATCCGGCCTGATTATTAAAGTTTTCTTGCGCCGTCTTTGATTACGACATCGTATACTTTAGGTTTGATTTTGAACTTTTGTTCATAAGCTTCGGTCGCACGTTTGATAAAGCTATCGTGCAACTCGTTCTTCACAAGGTTGATTGTACAACCTCCAAAACCGCCACCCATCACACGAGAGCCTGTCACACCACATTGGCGGGCTACATCGTTCAGGAAGTCAAGTTCGTCGCAACTCACCTCATATTTACGGCTAAGTCCGATATGGGTTTCGTACATCTTTTTACCCACTGTCTCGTAATCACCTTTCTTCAATGCTTCGCAAGCATCCTGTAAACGTTGTATTTCTTCAATTACGAATTCAGCACGCATATAATCTTCCGCACTTACTTCATTCGCCACTTCTTTCAGCATATCCAGTGTAGCATCACGAAGCAATTCTACTTCCGGGTGATATTTACGGATATAAGAAGCCGCATTTTCGCACGATTCACGGCGCTTGTTATAAGCAGAGGAAGCCAATTCGTGTGCCACACAAGTATTCAGCAATACCAGACGATATCCTACCGGATTGAATGGAACATATTCGTATTCCAGAGAACGGCAATCGAGACGGATAAGCGAACCTTCTTTACCAAAGCATGAAGCAAACTGGTCCATAATACCACATTTCACCCCTACATAATTGTGCTCGGTAGCCTGACCTATCAATGCCAGTTCGAAACGGTCGAAACCTAAGTTATACATATCGTTGATAGCAAAACCAAAGCAGCTTTCCAAAGCAGCAGAAGAAGACATACCTGCGCCCAGAGGCACATCGCCTGCAAATACGCAGTCGAATCCTTCAACTTTCTTCCCGCGCTTAATCATTTCTTTACACACACCGAATATATACTTACCCCATTGTTTGATTGGAATATCGTCCAATCCGAATTCGTCCATTTCCGACAAGTCCATAGCATATGCCCTGATACGGTCCGGTGTACCATTCGGCTTAATTACGCAATACATAGCTTTATCTATTGCTCCGGGTAGTACGAAACCACCATTGTAGTCAGTATGTTCTCCGATAAGGTTGATACGCCCGGGCGATGTATATGTTGCACCATCAGTCCCGTAAAGAGATTTAAATTTTTCTTGGATTGGTTTCAATTCCATGGTTGTTTTTTTATTTAGGTTTATAAAAAATAAGTTTCTGTTTGTTATAGATACAAGGTACGAGATACGAGATACGAGTTGTTTACGCATTTTTCACTCTTCACTTTATCATTTCCAGGAATACTTCTTCGCTTATAATAGGTATACCCAGACTTCCGGCTTTTTCCAGTTTAGCCGGGCCCATATTATCACCGCCGAGTATGTAATTTGTTTTTGAAGAAATAGAACCGCTGTTCTTTCCTCCGTTTTGTTCTATCATGGCTTTATATTCGTCCCGTGAATGTTTTTCAAAGGTACCGCTGATAACAATTGACAGACCTTTCAGTTTTTCGGTTCGCTGAGAAACGATGTCTTCACTAAGTTCAAATTGTATGCCAAACTCCCTTAGTCTATTTACCACCTCCACATTACTGCTTTCACCAAAATATCTGACAATACTTTGCGCTATCCTGTCACCTATTTCGTCTACCTGCACCAGCTCTTCTACCGAGGCCGCCATAAGCGCATCGATATCAGGAAAAGCAAGAGCCAGCTTCTTAGCAACGGTTTCGCCTACATAACGGATACCCAGTGCATATAAAACCCGCGCATATGGAACCGAAACAGAAGCCTGAATACTATCTGTCAAATTCTTCGCGCTTTTTTCCGCCCAGCGTTCGAGACGGGATACATCCTGCCATTTCAACGTATAAAGGTCGGCTATATTATGTATAAGGCGTGCATTATAGAAGAGTTCTACTGTTTCGGGGCCACAGGTTATATTCATCGCCTTACGGGTACAGAAATGTTCTATCCTTCCTTTTATTTGTGGAGGACAAGATGATTCATTCGGACAATAATAAATAGCTTCTCCTTCGTCCTTCACCAATGGAGTACCGCATTCAGGACAGTTTTTGGTAAATTCTACCTTTTCATCGAATATTCCTCTTTTCGATATATCCACCCCTGTTATTTTGGGTATGATTTCACCGCCTTTTTCCACATATACCTGATCGTTAATATGTAAATCGAGCAGGTTTATATAATCTTCATTATAGAGGGAAGCTCGCTTTACTGTCGTACCCGATAGCTTTACTGGCTTCAGGTTGGCAACAGGAGTAACAGCCCCTGTCCTACCCACCTGATAAGAGACAGATTCCAAGGTAGTCACTGCCTTTTCGGCCTGAAACTTGAACGCTATTGCCCAACGTGGAAACTTCGAGGTATATCCGAGATTCCGTTGTTGCGTAAGCGAGTTCACTTTCAATACTATTCCATCGGTAGCTACAGGTAGATTTTTGCGTTCGATATCCCAATAATGAATATAGGCAAATATTTCGTCCAGAGTCTTACACTTCTTTGTTGCATCCGAAATTTTGAATCCCCATTCTTTGGCTTTCATCAGGTTTTCATAATGCCCATCAGTCGGCAGATTCTCTCCCAGCATATAATAAAGGTAAGAATCGAGCTTACGGGCAGCTACTATCTTGGGGTCTTGCTGCTTCAATGTACCGGAACCTGCATTGCGCGGATTGGCAAAAAGCGCCTCTTCCTGCTCCGCCCTTTCTTTATTAAGATCTTCGAATACAGACCAGGGCATCAGTATCTCACCGCGTATTTCAAATTCGGCAGGGTAATCATTGCCACGCAAACGTAATGGAATACTGCGGATAGTACGCACATTGGCTGTCACATCATCCCCCTGTACTCCGTCACCGCGGGTTATCGCCTGTGTCAGTTCACCATTTATATATGTCAGGGATATGGATGTACCGTCATATTTGAGTTCACATACTATTTCAAATTCGTCGTTCAGCCCTTTCTGTACACGGTTGTAAAAATCCGTCACTTCGGATTCGGTATAAGTATTTCCCAGCGAAAGCATAGGATATTTATGTATCACCTGCCTGAATGACTTATTTATATCACTACCTACACGCTGAGTCGGGGAATTAGCATCGAAATATTCGGGATGCAAAGCTTCCAACTCAGATAATTCCTTTAATTTCTTATCAAATTCGAAATCAGATATTGTAGGTGCAGACAGAACGTAATAGTCGTAATTATGTTTATTCAGCTCCTCTCTGAGAGCCTCTATTTGCTGTTTTATATGATCCATTATTAATGCTAAAAGTGTATATACAAATATAGAAAGAAATAGGTTTATCAAACAAATAATTAGTTATTTTTCAGAATTGATGGATATATGTTAGCAATAAACAGTGAATGCACATTTTTCATTCAGGTAATTTTCACCTCTTAACTCGTAACTATTTTCTAAAAACCTGACAAACTTGACACATTTCACACTTTTTTTCATCTGTCAGTTTTTCTCCATTTTTCGATTTTGCTATAACCTCTCCGCGGAACTAAAAATCTGACAAACCTGACACTTTTTGAACTTTTTCATTTATCGCTTTCCGTTCAATATTTCAATAAATTAACGGCCAGCAGCCATACTATTATAGATAAATCAATTCTATTTTAATCAACAGTAAAGTTGCTTACTTTTCATACTTTCTTTTCCTGTAGAAATAAATCCCTCCCATCAGGAAAGCCATAAAAAGAACAGGCAATCCGATATTCAGCACCATGTACATATCTCTGCTCTCAAAGGCTTCTTTCTTATTTAACAGATAAAGTCGCTGCTGCTTTGTGCGTAACGCCATCAATCCGTCCTCATCTGTCAGCCAGTTAACGGCATTCACGATAAAATCACGATTACCATATTGCTGCTGAGACATACGGTCATATCCCATTGGCAATATCCGGGAGTTTTGCCCCTGTCCCTGTACTTCGTTATTGATAATATCGGAAGACGAAACGATTATCATCTTAGTCTCCTTACTCCGGCCTATAGTTTTATCCCCTCCCTCTATGCTATCGGGGATCAACCGGTTTGTAAACGCCGAAGCAAATGTACCTTCGAGGCTTACCGCTACAGGCACAAACGGCTGATTGAAATAATCCGGTATATCCTGTACACGTTCCACATCAAAATCGATTATTTCAGGTACCTGCATCAAATGGGCATTAGCCGAACTTGTCAGCAATATGGTCTTTTTCACAGCAGGCGAATTATTTACCACATCTACCGAACTCGCAAAACCGGCTTTTACAGCCCTTATATTCTTAGTTACAGGATGGTTTGGAGACGAAATCAGCAAGGGTTGAAAAAAGCTGGGTAAAAGTGTCCCGGCCTGTGTCTTTTCATCCGTGATTAGATATGTGGATACACATTGCCTGTCCTGTATCAGATCGGGGTTTATACGCACCCCGTAGGTAAATAGCAGATCGTCAAGGTTTACATCGTTTTTCATTGTAGCCGATTGTCCCGTCAAGGCCAAATCCCTATGCGAATAATACACGCCGTCTACCAGCCACAATACCTTCCCCCCATTCATTATATACTGGTCGATAATATACTTTTCGGCCTCGGTATATTTTGATAGAGGGCCGGCAATAATAATCGCAGCAAACTCGTCCAGTATCCGTATATCATTGCCTATTTCACCACGATCGACGGAATAATATTTAGACAGTAATTCTTCGGCATCATATACATATGTTCTGGACAATTCATCATGTCCTTCAATGAAAGCTATGGTTTTAGGATTCTCCTGGCTTAGCAACCGTATAGCATCTATAAATTCGAATTCAAGACTTTCAACAGATGCATTCAGGTTTTCTTCAGCCGTATTGCCTGCAACATTTTTGAGCAAAGAGACTACCAGTGTATCCCTCCCGTTTGTAACCTGTGCGTAAGGATAGATCATCTTCCTGCTGGCTTTCCCCTCACGGTCTACTTCGTTCAGTATAATACCGGTCATTCCTTTTGAGGCAAAGGATTTAAATGTTTCATCCAATGATTTGCCGCTCTCATATGGATTTATATATCTGATATCGATATTATCATCCGCAAAGCGGTTAAAATCCGAAAGCAAATCTGTTGTAGCATCTTTCAATCGCTGAAAGCCATAATTTAAGTCGCCGGTCAGATAAACATTCACCTTTAATAAACTCCCGTCTCCCACCCGTTCTAATATATCTTTGGTATAATCGTTCAATGTGTAACGTTTATCCGCAGTGAAGTCTAGTCTGGAATTTGGAGTAAAGAAAAATACTATATTTAAGATCAATACTGTCGACGCCAAAGCAATCAGCAGCCGCGGTTTATTCTGCCTCAAATATAAAACAGCCAACAAAACGAATAGTACCAGATAATTAATCACAACCGCCAAATCCCTGATTTCTATCGCCCCACGCTGCATCAACTTATAATGACCCGCCAATCCGAAAGAAGCTACCGAAGCCTGTATTTTTCCGGAAAGAAAAAAGCCCGATAGCAGATCGAATCCATAAAAAGAAAATAAACAAAGGAAAACGGATACGATGAGCGCAACCACCTGATTCTTTGTAATCACCGATCCGAACAAGCCGATGGAAATAAATACCGAAGCTATTAATATCAGAGAAATATATGAAGCCGTTATGCTATCCAAATCGATATTCCCCACAGGATTTGCAAGCTGATATAAAGAGCAGGCATAAACGGTAGTAGGCAGGAGAGTAACCAATACAAAAATAACAGTAGCCAGAAACTTACTGAAATATATTTCCGAAGCCTTCACCGGTCTCGTTTTCAGAATATCGAGCGTTTTATTTTTCTTTTCCTCGGAGAACAGGCGCATAGTCAGTGCCGGAATCAGAACTGCAAATAACACGGGTGCCAAACCGAAGAAACGGTTCAGATCGGCATACCCGCCATCGATCAGATTATAACTACCCGAAAATGCCCAGAGCATCACTCCTGTTATTAAAAGAAAAGCCAAAGCAAAAAAAGCACCCGCAGGAGAGCAAAAAACAGACTTAAATTCTCTTAATACTAAAGCTTTCATATATCTTTGTAAGAATACATTCTTTTACTTATCTATGACTAAACGGGGGATAAAGATAGTTATTTTATTTGTTCTGATAATCACTATTCTTATTGGCGGATGGCAGATGTACAAGAGATTGAAATATAACAAGCAATCTTTCGACACAGACCTGTACAGCTATGTATCACCTCAGGCCACAGAAGTAATAAATATAAACAGGGGTTACAATTTCGAAAAGCTGTTTCTGTATGACCCATCCCTGTACCAATTGATAGAAATCTTAGGAGGCAGCATCCATTATCCGGTCATAATATCAAAGTATGCCAATGGAAAAATGCTGTTGGCAATGAAGACCAGCCATGAACAGGAATATGCAATAAGGGAACATATCGATAAACAGATATCCCTACCCTTTCCACCTAAAAGGGTAAAATATAAAGATGCAGAAATATATATACACGCACTAGCCAATAATCAATTTCTCGTATATTCTTTTTATAAAGGGCTGTTTTTTGTAAGCTATCACTATATGCCTGTTGAAAATATTCTGGATTCTGATCCCGAAAACACATTCTTCTCCGGAGAAGAGCATAAAGAGATTATAGAAAAAGTAAGACTTAGCGCGCCTGTATGTATGTATATGAAATTGCCGGGTAATATGCTGGCCATAGACTATAGTGTACATAACGATACCATACATATGGAAGGATACATACTTAACCATGGCAGACATGGCTCTTTTACCCCAAATCCGAACCTGATTCCTTTCATGATAAATCTGCCCGATAGTATATGTGTAGAAGACTATACAATATCGGATGAAAATAAACCAATGACCGTTAAAATTAAATTAAACAAAATATATTAAGTTTGTGTTTTAATTTTAATTGTAGTATTTAACAAACTAAAACATATAAAAAGAATATGGCAGTTTTAAAAGAATTGAAGAATTTCATGATGCGCGGCAACGTGGTGGATATGGCTGTCGGTGTCATTGTCGGTGGAGCTTTCGGAAAGATAGTATCATCTCTGGTAAGTGATATTATAATGCCTCCAATAGGAATTATCTTAGGCGGAGTAAATTTTACAGATTTAAAATTCGTGCTTAAAGATGCGGTAGGTGATATTCCGGCAGTAAGTATCAACTATGGTACTTTTATACAGACTATCTTGGACTTTGTAATAATTGCAACAGCTATTTTCTTTGCCATCAAAGGAATAAATGCTTTACAAACCAAAAAAGCGGAAGAACCGGCTGCACCTCCGGCTCCGACTAAAGAAGAGACCCTGTTGACAGAAATAAGGGATTTACTGAAAGAACAGAATAATAAATAATTTAACCTATCAAACTAAACAAGCTATTATGATAAAGAAATGTCTCATATTATTCCTCGGCTATACGATGCTATTCACAGGATGCGGAAGTGTTCCGGTAACGGGACGGAAGCAATTGAACCTGGTTTCGAACAGTGAAGTGCTTACTCTTAGCCTGCAACAATACGACGAATTTATAAAGTCGGCCCCTATATCTACAGACAAAGCCAATACGGCTCTGGTACAGAAAGTAGGCCGCAATATAGCTAATGCTGTAGAAACTTATCTGAAAAATAACGGTTACGCCGATCAGGTAAAAGATTACTCGTGGGAGTTTAATCTGGTAAAAAGTGCTGATGTAAATGCATTCTGTATGCCCGGCGGAAAAATCGTAGTGTATGAAGGCATATTACCATACACTCAGAACGAAACAGGATTGGCCGTAGTTTTAGGACATGAGGTTGCACATGCCGTTGCAAAACATGCTAACGAGCGTATGAGCAACCAGATGGCTACGCAGTATGGTACTGCGGCTGTCGGGGCAGCCCTTGGAGGAACATCCGCGGTTACACAACAGGTAGCGGCGGCGGCATTAGGATTAGGGGCACAATATGGAATTCTGTTGCCGTATTCGCGCAAGCAAGAACTTGAAGCTGACCAACTCGGGCTCATATTTATGGCTATGGCCGGTTATGACCCCAGTGCCGCATCTGCATTCTGGCAACGCATGTCCCAAAGCGGAAGCAGTACGCCGGAGTTTATGAGTACCCACCCTTCGGACGAAACTCGTATCAAACAAATACAGAAAGACCTCCCCGAAGCTCTGAAATATTATAAAGGGGGAACAAGCAAAACGGGGGCGGCTAAAACATCGGAGAAATGGAGTTTCTGATAATGCACCAATAATAAATACAAAAAGAGCCGGAGAATTTATTATCTCCGGCTCCTTCGTTTTTAATCCGATAAGGAAAGTAGCTTATTTCTTCATCGCAAGAATTTTATCTATTGCATTCACAATATCATCAATATCCATCGCATTAGTATCTATAACCATACTACCCTCATTATAAGGTTTATACTTATCCGTATTTGTAATAGAAAACAATCCCACAACAGGAGTTTGTGCCGCGCTTGCCAAATGCATAATACCACTATCGGCGCCAATGAAGACTTCCGTATTATTAATAAGAGCGGTCATCTCACGGAGATCTCTACTATAATATGATGGAGCCTGAAAGTCTATCTGTGAAACATTCTCGACAGGTAAAACTTCCAGAATATTATATCTTTCACCATATTCGGCTTTAAGTCTCTCATAAGCATTGAGCCACCAATCTTTTGAGTAACATTTATCACCTGTAGCATAAGTATAAATAGAGATTGTCTTTTTCCCCTTATCAACGAGACTATCTAATATTTTTTTCCCCGTAGCAATTTCGGAAGGACTCAGTTTTATGTTCAAAACGGGTATCGGTTTATCAATATCTATCCCGTTGAATCCTAACCGGATAAGATTACTCCGAAAGTTATACACCGGAAATTTCGCCATATGTCCATAATCTTCATACTTCATCTGAAGATCTTCGTCCACATCATTGAAAAATTTAAACCGGGCATTCGAAAATTGTGTGGAAAGCCTTCCGGATGAAGAATTCTTATCTACATTTATTACAATATCATAATTATATCTCTTCAATGAAAACCAGACTTTCATGTATTTAAACAATTCCCTGAAAGGTTTTTTGGGCAACTTAATTATCCGGTCAACGCTTTTATAGTTCTCGAATAAAATAAAAGAGATATTTCCCCTGACAAACAAATCTACCTTACAATAGGGAAATGTGCCGGAGATTTCCTGCACCAAAGGTGTTATCAACAGTTGGTTTCCCAACCGGCTGTTTGGCCTTGAGATTAAAACTCTTCTAATATCAGAATTAGATATACCATGGGCATCCTTATTAAGCGCGGAACGACCTATATTTCTGGTTAATCCACGCATAATGGCCCGTCTTTTGCCATTTACAATGCTCTTAAAGCTCATATGTATTTTACTCAAACTCTCTGGCAGCAAATATATAGACAAACAGCACAATGTATGTCATATTTTGCCATAAAATTGAATAAAAAGGACAAAAAAATCAAAAAAAGCTATTTACGTCTAAACAAGTTGAGATTATTTAGCAAAAACGTATTTATTTGTTATTATTTATGTCACATATACAGTAAATGTCAGAATCCATTAAGATTATCAATACGGTTTCCGATTTGCCCTATCTGCTTTCTTTTCCATGGCTTCAAAACCGATATGACAATAAAGCTAAGCAATATAGTTGTCTGCACCGTCCCCCATATACGTGTCATCTCCAGATTGTGGAAATAGTCGGAACCGGATAGTACATCCCGGCCCAGCGTCTGTGCAAGTTCTACATTCCCGTTTATCCAGGGGCCTAATACAAATGTGCCGAACAAGACCTGAACAATAGTCAGTATCCATTTCACAGTCAGCTAGCGATGTTTGAAGAATCCCCACTTTGTCCATATACCATAAACGATACCTATCAGTATATTTCCCATTGCACCGGGAATAATCAGGTAATCGTCTATAATTTGCAGCATGCGCGAAAACAGATACAGTTCATCACCCGTTTCAGGCTTGCCTGTCAAAGCAAGAACCGACATTGCCAATGCTCCACCAATCCACATGATAGCCAGAAGAAGATGCAGTATTTTCAGGTACTTTATACCTTTTGGTCCCAGTGTTTTCATGGTTATATTCTTTATTTACCCAAAGATATCAAAATCCCATTCCCAAGCCAAACATAAAACGGAAATCGTCGCCCGAGCCAAACCATGAATATTTAGTGGTTATTTTATTGATAATGGTCACCCATGCACCGCCACCATAAGATGCATGCCATTTTTTCGAAGACTCGTACGGATACCACACCCGGCCAAAATCGAATCCTGCGAATAAACCGTATTTAAGGGGAGTGAAGGGATTCTTTATTTTCCCCATATCTATGCGTAAATCTGAATATTGATAATAAGATTGACGACCGATAAAACGGCTGTCGCGATATCCCCGCAACTCGGTAGAAGCCGATTGGTAAAACTCGTATTTATCGTTAAATATAGCTTTCCCTTTCATCTTTGTAGCCCAGGTAATCCGGTCTGTAAGTTTTACATTCAGAGACAGATCAAGTTCTGCATATGGAAAGTTTCGTTCGGGATGGAGTATATTCATTTTCCATCCGGCAGTAAGCGATCCCGTAAAAGTGGGAACAATATTGGAAATTTCCTTATCTATTTCATACGACACACTTAAATCAGCAAAGTAACGGGTGTCAAATATTGAATAATCGTTATTGTAAAATTCATTGATATACCTGCCGTCGACCTGTTTGATTTTAAACATTTCGAATGAGGATGACAATATGAGCTGATGATCTTTCGCCAATATATAATGAAAGGACGGCGCTAATGAGTACTGCCCCACCTTCACACGGTTATATACTTTCTTCTCATCTTTAAACCCATCCGTATTATTCCCAAATCCAAAGAAGTTGGAGAAGTTTGTAGGAGAACCGACAAAAGCATCTAAATAAATACTTTTGCGATCGTCATACATCGGGAAAATACCTTTATACATAAACCCCTTCAAATAATTATAGCCTATACGGTGCTGATACGAAAAAGGGGAACGTTTCAGACCATAGCGGGTATATGTCACAAAACTGCCCAGGCTCAGGCCCCAGTCAGAGTCATACACCCCCCACGGGCTGAACGAGATACTGTTGTAGCGCGTCTTTTCGTAATCATAATCATGTATTTTATCATTATCAGTAATAATCACCTTCGCCTCTTTCACAGAGTCTAATGCCTGTTTCTGAGAATTATATCCGAATACTTTTATTTTGCTCTCAGGTTGTATACTGTATCTGTTATCTCCTCTTCCTCCCAATACATACAATGGTATCTTATTCCTTTCATTCCCCCTCACTTCGAAACTATCGTCTCCATTCATTCCATACAACCATATTTCTTTTGAGTTTCTTTTCGTGTACCTATGCCTGAATACGAGTTTACCGGTATTTCTATCATATATATTGACTTGTATACTGTCGCGATGAAATTTATCTATTACAAACCTGTCATTATTATTCGTACCGGTTATTACAGGATTAAATTGCAGTTCTTCATAATACTCCACAGCAATTTCTCCAAGATCGTCTCTTCGTTTTTTCAATTTTTGCTTGATCTTGTTTATTTCCTCGCATTGTATTTCTTTAGGCAACCGGGTAAAAGCATAATCTACAACACTGTCTGTCAATAGGTTTTTCAGATATTGCGCCTGCCTGAGCCAGTCTTTCCGTTCACTTTGGGCCGTCAGGGCCACATCAAGTGTAAAGCCCAATTTATTAAACTTCTTCAGGTTACTGATATGATCTTTATAGTCAGATATAAAACCGAGAGAAAGCACACTCAACATTTGGCCTGTCAGTAAGCCATCTACTTTCATAAAAGCATGACTGCGATCTATCACAATAGGTTTATACACGATCTTATCATCCACTACACTTCTCTGCCAGTTCCAATTCTCAGGAGTTTTGTTCCAATCTCCGATCAACATATCAAATAAACGTTCACGGATATAAAGATCCTGGTCTACAACATGAGACTTGTCATCCTGCATATATTTCAGCAAATCGTGCGTCCCTATAATATCTTTTCTTATGGCAAGATCAGGAACATTCATTATACTTACAAGCTTATCCTGAATCTTCGTGCCATCTACAATAGTATCCGGCGTAGCATTCCGGGCAATATAATAAAGGCGCGGGTTATTTGAATTCAAATCCAGAACTTTAGCCATGTAGTCGGAAGCTATAAATGTATATGGATTTACGATAGTATATGCATCTCCTATAAAACTATCGAGATATGTATCCTTAAAGTCATTTATATTATACATTTCCTGAAAGAATTCAGATTGGAGAAAACTGGACGAACCACCCAAAGGCTTCACCAGATAGTTCCGCCCACGTTTATCAACCATATAAAGCCCGTGGAATTCAGGAGCCTGACCTGTTACTTCGAGGGTTCCCAAAAGGGAATTTAACGTCGACGACCCCACCGAAACAGGAATAGTATACAATTCTCTGTAGTGTTTTCCCCAAACAAAGTCATAGACGCAACTTCGATTTTTCTTCTGCTGCGAATAAATAGACTTCCGTATCGTATCACCCGAATATAACGGTATTGTATCATTATTAGTCCCTCCAGTCTGTGCCAATAGGATTGCAGGCTGCAATAACCAGCATATCGAAAAGATAAATAATATAGCTGTATATTTCTTATTGTATCTCGACAAATTATTCACGATTAAGTATTTCCTTTACACATTAAATGACCAAAGTTACTATTAATACAGATTATCACCCTAGTTGCCCCGACAAAAAATTCAAACAATTATTCGGCATTAAAATCAAACTTTCTAATAAAGCTGCATCCACCTTATCTTTCAACAATTATTAAACGAAACGCATTAAGAGAACAAAAATTCACGATTCCTTGTTCTCTCATTGCAAGTTAATACATCATATTTTTATAGAAACGAACGACAACGAGAGAAACCGTATGTTAATTAACGCAATCAACAAACCTGCAACACAATACAAATGTTAACATATATATAAATCAATTTAATCATTGATTATTAATAATTTATTCTTATATATATTTTAACAATTGAAACATATATTTTTTAGTTGTCTATGCAATCAATTGCAAAAAAAACATATATCTTTGTAATATCAAAAACGAAAAAATTACAAAACATTTACAAAACCAGAAGAGTAATGAAAACTAGCAAACAAACACTGGAACACGACTTGGTACTAATGCAAAGCAACATGCTAAATTATGCATTAACCCTGACAACCAACCGTGATGAAGCTAAAGATCTTACTCAAGAAACTACACTGAAAGCCTTGAGTAATATAGACAAGTATTACGATAATGTCAATTTTAAAGGATGGGTTTTTACCATAATGCACAATCTGTTTATAAACAACTACCGTCGTGTCGTACGCACTCAAACTGTTTTAGAAAACTCAGACAATCTATACCAATTAAATCTGCCGCAGGAATCGGGCTTCGGCTCACCGGAAGGTTCTTTCACATACCACGAAATAATGAATGTACTGGACACTTTCAATGACGATTATAAAACGCCGTTTTCTATGCATTTTGCAGGTTTCAAATATGATGAAATAGCTAAATCATTAAACTTACCACTAGGAACAGTAAAAAGCCGGATATTTTTTGCACGTAAAAGATTACAGGAGATACTGAAAGACTATAAATAATCCTGTAAGTGAGCAGATAAGTAAGTATAAGTTAAGTCCTGAGAGGGGGGTATCAAAAATATTTTTAGATTCCTTTTTGTCATGTTGAACAGAGTGAAACATCCCGTCTCGGGAGAGTCGGGATTCTTCATTTCATTCAGAAACAACGTTCGGCAGAGCGAAGCGGAGCCAATGACAAAGAGAGTAACACTTTGATCGTGTATTTTTACTTTTGACACCCTCTCTTTTTTACAGTATTAAAACCTGATACAAACAATTTCCGTAAATATACAGCCAGTTAAATATACTAAATATCAATCGGTCCGGGCAAAAAAATGAGGATATGAATATTCCGATCCATAATATAGGCTTATATTCAAATTACGATGTACACTGATAAAACATTTATCGTATATTTGAAAAATTATCTTACAAACCTATATATAACCTATGCAACAGAGAGAAACCGACATAGTATACTATTCGAACAAAAGGCAGGACTATATTTTCGGTACTATCTTTTTATTCATTACATGTGCCTTCATTATCTTTTCATTTCTTTTCATTTCAGACGGTATCAAAGCATTTCGTACCGGATCGGCAGAAGAAAGTACAATTGGATCTATAGCAGGATTTGTGCTTATTTCCTTATTATTTGTAATAATAACAATGTTGTTTGGAATAAGAGCTTATGCCAATCTTTTCAAGAAGATAGAAATAGCCCGGCTGGCGGATGAAGGTCTGTTTTTCTCCGAAATGAAGGGACAAATGCAAATGCATAAAAACTATGTATCATATGCTAATATAGGCCGTGCATATATAAAAAAGAATAAATTCACAGGTTCGACGGTGATTATAGAGAGTAACGATGAAGTGCCTGTACCCCTAGGTTATATAAACAGTTTCTTATCGCTTGCAAACAAAGAGGCTCTCTTAGAAAGTATAAATGACCGTGTAAGCAAAATATCAGCACCAACTCAATCCGAATAACCACCCCACCCTATGGACATACTTACCCACGCCTTGTCCGGAGCAGCCGTAGCGACCTGCGCTTCAACTTTCGTAAAGACCACACCATTACGAAAAGTAAAAATAATACTGACGGGTACTATCGGCGGTATGCTCCCCGATATAGATGCTATCAGTATGTGGTCGCATTTCGATGCTACATTTGGTAAATTATTCGGGCTATCAGATACCGGCAAGGTTGTTTATAGCAGTAAATTCTGGTATTCGCACCATGCATTCTTCCATTCTTTGTCAGCCAGTATCATTTTAGGAATATTATTTATACTCTGCATTTATCTTATACGAAAATCATTAAAGAAAACAGATAAACACTTTGCCGGTTTTATGAAAGACCATGCAATTTATTTCATAACCTTTGTTCTGGGTTTCTGGGCACATCTGGCCGGAGACCTGCCTACTCCCGCTTCGGCATGGGGAGGAATAGCGCTTTGGTGGCCGGGGGAAAACTATACCGGAGGATATGGAAAGATATGGTGGTGGAACAATTATGACATATTTCTGCTAATCATATGTTGTATTATCATTAATCTTACTGTCCCTGTATTCAAAGTCCTAAGGAATAAATCGAAGATAATTAACTCAATAATCCTATCTCTTACTTTTATATTGATACTTATACAGATAAATAGCCGGCAATATGATTATGCCTATACAAAAAGTACAGCAGCAACTTATGCCGAAATGGAACGAAACTCGAAAAAAGAGCAGGAACGTATTCTGGGGAAACACCTCTATAAATTAATGGACAAATTCGACAGCAGTCTAAAAATTTACTTTTAAATTCGCCACATCAACGCGCCACATAATGTTAACAGAGATTAAAAACAAAAATAGCCTTACCAAACGAATATCTGATTTACAGCATAATAATAATCTCCCAATATTTTAACACTGTTAAATCAAAGTATACAGCGAACATTTTACCCTTATAATGGTTTTATGTTTGTGTAGTTTTGTAAAGTTTGTGTTAAGGTTGGGAAAGTCAGCGATGTGATGTTGCGGACTTTTTCGTTTTATATAAGTCAGGATAATCCACCTTTCATTTTAGCTGTTCAACAAATTCATCTACTATACCCTCCGGAGTAGCCCATGAGGTAATAAATCTTACAGCCGTTTGCTTTTCGTCCACAATACTCCATACCAGGCATCCGTAATCATCCTGCATATGCTTTAATAATTCGTTTGGTAATATTGGAAATATCTGGTTCGTATCCGAATCAATAAGTAAGGAAAATCCTTTCGCTTTGAATGCAGCGGCCATTTTTGCCGCCATACGGTTGGCATGGCCGGCCAGATTAAAGATCAAATTATCCCGCAATAGCTGATCGAATTGTATTCCCATTGCCCGGCCTTTTGCGGTAAGTGCCCCCCGCTGCTTCAGATGAAATTTGAAATCTTTCTTCAATTCAGTATTTGTTATTACAACCGCCTCACCGAGCAATGCGCCGCATTTAGTGCCTCCGATATAAAATACATCGGTCAGTGCTGCTATATCGGCCAAAGTCAGATCATTAGAGGGAGCGGTCAAAGCCATTGGCAATCTGGCTCCATCCATAAATAAGATAAGATCGTTAGCCTTACAGAACATATATAAATCAGTTAGTTCCTGTTTTGTATATACTGTCCCCAGCTCTGTGGAATTTGATATATATACGACCCTCGTACGCACCACATGATGTCCTCTTATCTTATTCAGAAACGGTTTTATATCTTCGGGACGTAATTTCCCGTTACTTGTGGGAGCAGCTTCAACCTTGTGTCCCGTAGCTTCTATAGCTCCGGCTTCATTGACGTAAATATGCCCTGTGGTGGCGGCTACTACCGATTCGAAAGGGCGAAGAATAGAACCCAATACTGTAAGGTTAGCTAAAGTGCCTCCCGAAATCATATGCACATCTGCATCGCTATTGGTCAATTTCCTGATTATCCTTTCAGCATTACGGCTATATTCATCATCACCATATCCGGGTTGCTGAGAATAATTACTTTTTGTCAAGGCCTCTAATATAGAAGGATGGCATCCTTCCGCATAATCGTTTGCAAAACTGTATATCATCTTTATTTGTAGTTATTGAGGTCGCAGACCTATTTGTTGATCTATTAAATCATTAGATACTCACTTTTACTTAACTGACTACAAATGTAATATCTTAACAGGAAAAAACAGAATGTAATGCTTGAAATAAATCGCACATTCAATAAATGGCAATTAACCATTTATGCCCTTTTGGGAACCGGGCCCGACAAGTTGTTTTTTATACTTTCGCCCTTTTAATAATGCGCTCAATGCCTCATCCAGATGTTCAAAAGTAAAGCGATAATGCAAATCGGTAAGATGCTGAGGTATTGCCCGCTGCCCGTCAACCACCATCGTGGCCGCCTCGCCCATAACAAGTTTCATTATGAATGCAGGCATACGAAATATACGCGGCCGGTAGAGAGTGGCTGACAATATATTTGAGAAACGCTTGTTTGTCACCGGATTGGGAGCTGTAAGATTGAATATACCCCGGGCTTCAGGCATATCCATCAGGTAAATAATGGCATTTACCATATCCTGTATATGTATCCACGATATATACTGGGTACCTTTACCGAGTGTACATCCCAGGCCCAGACGAAAAGGCAGAGTCAGAATGGATAACATCCCCCCCTCCTTTGAAAGAACGACTCCCGTACGTGATATGCAAACCCTCGTCCTGTTGCTTTGAGCAGCCAACGCCAGTTCTTCCCATTTTTTGCACAATTGATGGGTAAATTCATCGTTAAATCCTGACTTCTCAGTCAGTATACTGTTATCCTGCGCGCCATAATACCCGATAGCAGAACCTGAAATAAATACTTTAGGAGGTATATCACTGGCTTTTATCAACTCTGTCAACCGGCGGGTTATACTCCAGCGGCTATTACATAAACGCTCTTTCTGCTTTTTAGTCCAGCGTTTCCCGATAATAGGCTCTCCCGCCAGATTTATGACAGCATCATATCCGTCGAGAGACTTCATAGCCTGTATTGAAGTACAAAACTTCGCCTGTTTATCAAGTTTTTTCTCAGCTTTAAGAGGATTACGGCTCAGAACCATAACATCATGCCCTTGCCTGATGAGTGTCTTAATCAAAGCCGTACCAATCAGCCCTGTGCCCCCGGTAATAAAAATATGCATAGCTGTCTTTTTTGAGCAATAAGTTACTTATCTACTATAAAACAGCAATATACATCTTAATGTTTAGCGGAACCCGTTAATGTTTTTCTTTTTTATTCCGTCTCTGATTATGCGTTTCTACTTCCCATAGGCAAAATCTTTCAGTTCGTTCAGCTCATAGGCAATCTGGTCTTCCCATTCTTTTTGTTTAACCGGATCACTTGCCGAATTGGTTTCCTGTGTGTACTTACTCCTGCGATCGAGAAATTCCGACATCACTTTCCAGTTCAGTTCATCGGCAACCTTAGTCCCCGAGATCAGTAGTTTACGATTTTCTTTTAATGCTTTTCTCAGTTCGCGGGCATATATTTCGCTCAAGTTGAAAAGTGTTTGCTGGTAAAGCAAATATTGCTGCACGTTGCCGGTAGTATCAATTTGAGAAGTCGATTTAATCATATAGTTGCGAACATTCTTATTGAAATTCTTACTTATGAAGTTGAAACGGCTTACATCATAGTCGATAGCGAAATCTGCCGAAGTTGCCCCACTTTCGAGGTTTCTGGTTTTGATGCCGAAATCGTCGACAATCAGTTTTTGCCTATCACTCCAATATATGCGGTCATCATCCTTATTCTGGGAGTATGCAACAGTGAAAACGAAGAGAGATAAAGTCAGAATAAATAGTCTTTTTGGTTCTAATAGTTCCATGGCGGCATCATTTTATCGTTTAACAGATAAATGTATGGAAAATGCTTTCATTACAAAGGGAAAAAGGCGGTGATTATCAGACTGTATAACAAAATAAAACTTATTTTTACATACATTTATCAAATAGGCCCTTAATCTTTTTGTGAAATTTTATCTATGTATATAGCTGATAGCCTTTAGCTGTTAGCTTATAGCTCTTTGAAGTATTGATTGGCCCCTCCAACCTCCCCAAGGAGAGGCTACAGAGAGGGTAAAAAGCTAATTCTTAATTATTAATTATTAATTGCTTTCCGTGTTACCTTTGTTACCTTTTAATAAGTAGTAAGTTTTAAGTAATAAGTAGTAAGTTGAGAAAGCTGTATTACTGTTTACTGTTAACTGACATATCTGTTACCTTTGTTACTTTTTTTAGTTGACAGTTGAATTGAAAATCGGCGGAGCCAAAATGGAAAGTTGACAATTACGGTTTTTATCGCTTCGCGCCGCTAACGGCTAAAAGCTATCAGCTAATAGCTAACTCTGTTAACTGATGACTGCTAACTGTTAACTGAAAAGTTGTCAGGTTTGTAAAGTTTTATATTCAGATGAAAATATGTAAAGTTTGTCAGATTTTAACGCCAAATAGTTAATTAATGTAAAATGACAAGTACATAATTATAGCGGCCAATTTTCGCGTGTTTACCCTAAAAAAGATTCAATACCGGGAGTCGGCTATGTAAAAAAATAAGTATCTTGCATCCTATAAAAAACCGTATACATATATTCTCAAACGAAACAATATAGATCATGCTGAAAAAGGATACTCTCGATTTTCTCGCCGCACTAAAGGAAAACAACTATCGCGAATGGTTTACTGAAAATAAGAAATGGTATGACCGTGCACGTGCTGACTTCGAAAAACTGGTCGGGCAGACAATACAGGCAATAGCCACATTCGACCCTGAAATAGGATTACCGGAACCGAAGAAATGTATCTTCCGTATTTACCGGGATGTGCGTTTTTCCGCAGATAAATCACCATATAAAACACACTTCGGCGCAGTATTCCGCCCGCGTGCATTGGACAAATCATCAGGCTATTACCTGCATATCGACCCGGAAGAAAGCTTTATTTCGTGCGGACATTATATGCTGATGCCCGACCAATTGAAAAAAGTAAGGCGGGGTATATACGACGATTTCGAACTGTTTCAGGAAATACTCAACGAAAAGCGCTTCAAAAAGGAGATCGGAGATCTTTACCGGGACGAAGACGCCTTGCAACGTGTACCCAATGGATTCGATAAGAACCATCCTGCGGCCGAATACCTGAAACTGAAACATTTCTATGCGTATAAGCCGATCCCGACAGAGAAGCTATTCAGTGACGACCTGATACCATACATCAAAGACATGTATAAACTGATGCAACCTTTAAGCGAGTTTCTGAACGATTTGATAACGGAGGATTAACAAATATTCCTTTTTCTTAATTTGGAAAAAATAGCGATAGCCAATATCTTTACGGTATCAATAAAGAATATATATGGAAATCGCAATCATTATTGCACTGATACTATTGAATGGTATCTTCTCAATGTCGGAAATAGCAGTTGTATCTGCCCGTAAGTCAAGCCTCAGTAACGAAGCCAAACGAGGCAACAAGGCTGCTCAGGCCGCTCTAAATCTGGCGAATCATCCCGACCGTTTTTTGTCGACTGTGCAGGTCGGAATTACATTAATAGGGATTCTGACCGGTCTTTATTCGGGAGATGTACTAGCTGATGATTTTGCCAAAGTACTGGGCAGCACAGGTATTCCGCATCAGTATGTACTGACCATCGCAAAGGTTAGTATTGTCATTGTAGTTACCTATTTTACGATTGTCTTCGGTGAACTGGTTCCCAAAAGGATCGGCTTAAGTGCCGCCGAAAAGATAGCCAAGTTTATAGCTCGTCCGATGCACTATCTTTCCATTATTGTATCTCCTTTTGTATGGGTCCTTTCCAAAAGTACCTCTGTGATATTTAACCTGTCGGGAATTAAAAACACTGACACAAAGGTGACGGAAGAAGAGATAAAATCGATGATTCAGGAAGGAACCGAAGGAGGGGAGGTGCAGGAAGTGGAACAAGATATAGTAGAGCGCGTCTTCACGCTTGGTGACAGGGATCTGGAATCTATTATGACCTACCGGGGTGAAATAGTATGGATAGACACCGATATGACCAATCAGGAAATAATTGAGATTATACATAATAATCCGTTCGATAAATATCCTGTAGGGCATAAAGATTTGGATCATGTAGAAGGTGTCGTTCACCTGAAAGATATGTTCGGAAAAATAGAAGACCCTGATTTTGATATCATGCAGGTAGTTCGTCCCGTCCATTATTTCCATGAAAATATGGAAGTTTACAGTGCTTTGGAAGAGATGAAGATGAAGCATGTACAGTACGCCCTTGTTTGTGACGAATTCGGTATTGTACGCGGTATCGTCACCCTCAAAGATATTCTGGAAGCATTGGTAGGAACAATACTCGATCCGCACGAAGAACCCGACATAGTGCAACGACAGGACGGAAGCTGCCTTGTGGACGGACAATGTTCATTCTATGATTTCCTTACTTATTTCAAGAAAGGCGATCTGTATTCCAAATATGAATACAACACACTTAGCGGCTTGATACTCGACCTGCTGGAACATATACCGAAAACAGGCGAACTATTGACCTGGAAAGGATTCTCTTTCGAAATAGTAGATATGGACGGCGCACGTATCGACAAAGTACTGGTGAAGAGGCCATAGCAACTGTCTAAAATTAACAGGTAAGCATCAGGTGGCTCTCACTCCCGCAAAGATGCGAAGACGCAAAATAAATAGTCGAAAGCAGGATAATCGGAACGCTGCGTGCTTATGGTCTTTCCTGCGCTTTAACCTCTTTGCGGGATACTATCAGTACATACCTGTAGTATTAATGAGATACTGCTTTTAATCCAACTACCGACGCTATCAATGTGACGATAAAAAATATCCGCATCAAATTGGCTGGCTCTTTAAACACAATTATTCCCAGAAGCACAGTCCCGGCTGCACCTATACCTGTAAATATGGCATAAGCCGTACCCATTGGTATTGTTTGAGTAGCCTTTACCAATAATCCCATTCCCAATACCAAGCAAACTCCGAATGCGGCATACCAATATGTGGATTGCGGCGCAGGCACGACTTTTGCTTTTGATATGCAAAATGTAAAACCTACTTCGAAAGCACTTGCCAGTAATAAATAAACCCAACTCATATTAAATCTATATTAAAGCGTTCCTTAATACATTGAACAAATGTTCAATGTAATTATAAAAAAATATACAATCCTTATTTTAATAATGTAATATAGTGTCTCAGAGTGTTTTCCAGATTCCGGATAACACTTTGCCCGTCTGATGAAAAAATACCCTGGAACCAGATACCATCTGTAAGCGTAAACAACTGGTTTGCTGAAACATCTACATCTATATCTATCCGTATTTCATTCCTTTCGATACTATTTTTCAGAGCATACTCCCACCCAGTACGCTCTTTCTCGGTTGTTGTCCTGTAATTATTTCTGAAAATGGCATCCCGTTGCATCACCGGGTGCATGACAAATTGCATCATCATCAATAAAAGACTTATCTTTGTGTTTATTAACCTTTAAATCAATCGTCTAATGAATGATCAAAATCAAAAATCAGAGATAATGACACTCATATCGGA
>Ga0153940_1000368_pt1 | contig 24335 bp, 24 predicted proteins | sample TSNJ024MetaG_FD_104736 | JGI IMG/M metagenome (GOLD analysis project Ga0153940, IMG submission 104736) | Attine ant fungus gardens microbial communities from New Jersey, USA - TSNJ024 MetaG | ecosystem: Host-associated > Fungi > Mycelium > Unclassified | place: USA: New Jersey, Brendan T. Byrne...
GCAATTGTCAACGGCAATCACTACATTTCTGTTTAATATTACTATGATGAAGCTCTTGGGCGAGGATGGCGTGGCTGCTGTTACTATCATCATTTATTCGCAATTTCTGCTGATAACCATGTACATCGGTTTTTCAATGGGGGTTGCGCCGGTCATCAGCTACAATTATGGGAGCCGCAATCACGTTCAGTTAAAGAGAATATTCCGCATTTGTATTGGATTTATATTCTTATGTTCAGTTACACTATTTGCGGTTTCCATACCCGGCGGGCAGTATATTTCACGTATTTTTGCCGGACAGGAGGCGAATGTCTTTGAGATTACAAGATATGGATTTTCAATATTTTCATTCAGCTTTTTGTTTTGCGGATTTAATATATTTGCTTCCGCTATGTTTACCGCTTTGTCAAACGGGAAAATATCGGCAATCATATCTTTTTTGCGGACACTCGTATTTATTACGGCGGGATTGCTTGTTCTGCCTGTTTTCCTGAATGTAACGGGTATTTGGCTGGCTGTTCCTTTGGCTGAATTGCTGGCATTGATTGTATCAGTTGCTTTAATACTGCGATACAGGACACATTATCAGTATTTATAACACAGGAAAATAAGAATCTCAATGCGCAAATCAATAACAACCTCGGGACAATTTGACCCGAAGTTGTTAAGGAAAAGCGTATTGTTTTTATAAATATTTTTTCATTTCTTCGATATTATCCTGCTCCGTTTGGATGAATTTTTGTGCTGTTCTAAACAACTCTTGATTTGTGCCCTGATAATTATTAAGTTCTTTTGTCATTTCAGTAACACCCATCGTGCTGCCCTGGATTACCATTTCGGCAATTTTAGAATTTGCGTTTTCTGCAGTCATAGCCTTGATATCTGATACCATATGAGAATACATTTTTACCGGTGCAGCAACTTTCTGTGGATTTTTCCCATTCACATTAAGCATATGCTGCGCCATTTTATATGCTTGGTCATATTGACTAAATTGCTTCTGCAAAGCTGCTTTTAGCTGCGGATCAGTTGCCTTTTCTATAACATGATTTATGCTGTCACGGCCCATATCCGCCGTTTCGGTGATGGTACTCAGGATTTTTATATCATCATTATTCATTTCATACTCCTTTTTTTCTTTAGTGTTTGTATTTTAAAGGAGATTATGCTAACGCGGCACTTTTTTTGTTTGTTTATAATTTCTCCCATATAGCAGGTCGTATGCTTTTAGCGGATTCTATGCCGTCTCCGATGAATATTATCGTTCCAACGTCTTTCGCACAACTACTTTACCTTCCCGTTCTGCGTATTTTGTAAACCCGCATTTTTCATACATCGCCAGAGGTCCTCTAAAATCAAGGGCTGGTTGGTTTTCGTTGACATAGGCTTCGGCAAAATCAAATCCCTCGTCTGCAGCGTCTTTGCAGACTCTCTTTAACAATTGCGTAGCTATGCCTTTTCTTTGCATCTCCGGTGCGATCACAAAACAAAATACGGATTTCACCTTGATGTCCGCACGATATTCTTCTATCGGCCAATAAGATCGCAAATAAGCGACACCACTCTGACAATCTGCTGTTGCGTTGCACCATCCCACGATCTCGTTGTCCTGATATGCAAGATAACCTTGTATGCTGCCGGCTCTGACAAATTGGATGGAACGTTCTCTTCTTTCCTCTCTTGATGTAAACCAGTGATCTCCACCAATATAGGAATCGTCGCTGCGCCAGGACACACAATAACATTTAATTCCATCACCCTCGTCATTATGTGGGGTAGTGTCAAAAAAACATGCGTATTCTTCTGCAAGATCAGGTGTCAATTTACGGATGTTTATGTTCATTTCGCTGCCTCCAATTTCGTATTTTAATAAGTACCTTTTTTATCGGGTCAGGTTAAATTTTAAGCAATTCATTTTTTTACAGATATGCCACCTTTGGTGAAACTTCTATATATTTAACTTCTCCGATTCTTTTATTGGCGTAACATTCTTATTATCAAATTTCTCATTCCAACAATATTGCTCAAATTATTAATTTAAATCCCTTCTCACCTAATTGTTTCATTTCATCATTAACATATTCCTTGACAGAATGCTCTTCTTTTTTAATTTCTTGATAAGGTACATGCTTTTTAATCCATCTTACTAATAAATTATAATCTTGTATAAGTTGTGGGTTTTTCTTAATTATAATTCCAAGTTCATCATAATATTGATTAGATACCCATATTCTTCCACGATGTATCATTTTTTTATCTTCTTTGATAATAGTTCTACAAAATTCGATGACAGGGCTTTTAATAGTATTTAAACGCGACAACACACCCTCCTGCATAATAATATCACCATATACTTCCTTAAATAAATATAATGCTGAACTGTTATTTGTCTCTCCATGTGTATCGATTATTTTATTATTCTTAAAATCAATATGTAAAAATATGAAATTATTTTGTTTTAGATATTCAATAAATTCAACCTCAACATCTTTACTCATATAAAAATTAATCTGTTTACCCATAAAAATCCTTCCTTAAATATATAACTCAGAATAAGTTTGGGAACTTGTATTCATTCTATATAATAATCAAGTTATACATGAATGCCGGTTTCCTATCAGCCTCCTTGTTCCCTTTTTAACAGCCATTCGTTCCATTTAACTAAAATTTTATACCACATAACCATATATGCAATAAATGATATAACAAACAGTGCCTCTCGTATTCCCTGTATTTTTCTGGCAGTTTCCGATCGCCGCCATTCGAAACCTGCCATATCAACCAGCCAGGTATTCTCGCTGAGATCGTATTTTTCCACCCATTCCTCTTTCATTTTACTTATGCTATAACCAGCATGTCTTCCTATAGGAAGTATAATCTTACTTCCTATAAGGAACAATACCTTCTCGTCCAGATATATGACGATTCGTTCCCCTGAAGCAAGTTCTGCTATGTAATACTGTCCAACTGCCTCCCCCTCAAGCCGCGCACAAAATGCATCCCATGCACTCCCCCACCTCATAGCAGGCTGCAATAAATTTTCGTAATATCCTGTAGGATATAAATCAGCGGATGATAATTCAATTGTGAAATTACTATTCCCCTGCAAAATATCCTCTACACTGTTTACTCGTACGGTATCCCATAAAGCCGGATATCCTACCGCAAAGCTGCTGCTCTTATGATATTCTTCATATCCCGATATATTTGACTCTACCCGGTAAAACAACCAGTCAATATTCAATATACCCATGGTAATTATCGTGCATAAAATAGACATTATTAACATAAAAAAAATAACTGGCTGTTGACTCGCCAAACGCCCTGCCTGTCCTGGTCTCATTTCATCAATTCTCCTTTTTCTAATCTTTACATACAATACTATATCATTCCTGAATGGGCGCAAGATTCCTCTACATACCAGGTCCCTTATTTATCGGCGAGATTGTTTGTTCTGCCTGTTTTCCTGAATGTAGCAGGTTTTGGGTTGCATAATAATTGGTTCTTCCTTATATATCAATTGATTGCAGTATAATAGCATTACTATTTTTGATATATATCAAGGATAAATAATTTGTCAAAATATCAATGCTCATATTATCAACCGATATTAATGTGTTTATAAATAAATCAACCATATCATTTATATTTTCATCTTCACTATTAAGAATTAGTAATTTATCACTCTCATTATAAATATAATCTATATCCATTTCCTTCCAATAATAATCAATATAGCTTCGCACAAAACTACTATAGTATTCTTCTTCAGCAGGTTCTCCATCAATAGTCGTAAATGTAAACGAAAAATCTTCGTCATTGACTTTTAAAGATTGCTCAAATGCATGCAAATTAATTTGACGAATATTACCGCCATATTGACTTTGAAGATCAAGCAAAACATCAAAGTTGTACCAATCACTAATATATATATACAAATAATCGTTTATCTTTTTATAATATTTATAATCTTTTGAAGAGAATAATTCACGCGTCTGCACAATATATTCATCACCAATTTCACTCTCTTCCGCATATTCAAAAAAATAAAATATACCCATTCGGATTATAAAGAATATTAGTAATACAATTAATAGCAGATTCATTGCCAAAGAAAAAGGAATCGTTGTTTTTTTTTGAGTTATAAATGAGCATATTGTATATTGTATATCCTTTATAACGAAGATGGGAAGCACGCAACCTAATAATATAGCCTTTGCAATCCTTGCTTTCATCGAAAATTCTATTCCAGTATTATAAAAATTTCTCTCTATACCAGGTAAAATAAACGCAATTATGATCAATATTAAAGTAATTATGTTGACAATGCATAAACACACTTTTTTACTCTTGGTCAGCTGTTGATACGCCAGACACCCTGCTTGTACTGGTTTCATTACTGTCAATTTCTCCTTTTCCTGATCTTATGCATATTGCATAGCATTACTCAAAGCTTCTATTCACATTCTAAAAATATGGCTATTGGCGTATACGATAAACTGCATTTCGTATTTTTTCCACAGAATCAACAATTTGGCTTAGCATAATCATCATTTTAATTCAAATTATTGCATATTTCACCATAAAGTTTCTTATCATTTTTGGTTATCAAAACTGCTGACATCTCTGATATCCACTTCAACTCTCCTAAAAATTGAGCATATTTTCTCTCATCTGGCAGAGTAGATGTTAGTAAAACTTTTCCGATCAGATTCCTATTCATATTCATAAATACCATATAAATATTCAATATATTCACTTCGTGTTGTATCATAATTTGAACGTATTTTTGATTTTGTTTTATTGGCTTTTTCCAATACCATGTATTATTATATCCTTGGAATGTTATCTGTTCACATGCTTTATAAATATTATCCATATCATAAGAAACATAGTTCGATAATTTACTGATACCTTCCATAATTTTCTTGACAGTGACTCTTTTCTTATCAAACTCACTTAATTGCCAAAAAACCTCTAAATCCAATGACACTTGTATAATGTACACCCCTAATAAATTTTTATATCCGTCTTCAATTCCTTCTTCAGTGCATTCAATGATTATCTTCCAGCAATCTTCTGTATATACTGGCTGCATAATTCGTTCAACCATTGATGTCATACACCTTGTCATTAACTGGAATTCCCGCCTCCTTTTTTTCCAGTCAGCTATATAATCCGCCTTTTTAGTGACCTTCTCACAGTCAATCATTTCCTGTTTTTCAAAATAAATATCATCCATTTTATACGATAAATCCATTTCTATTTCTTTCAGTTTCATTCCAATTCTCCTATGCTTTGCTCGTTACTGCTCAGTTCTTATCACCTCTCGGTTATAATATACCCAGAAAAGAAATGGTTAAAAGCGTATTAAAAATATTCATTTATTTGTAATCCTTCTGATAGCAGAAAATTTAACAGGTCATTATACTCAGTTCCTTGTATTGCTTGGTCCTCATGGGAAAACATAGATATTTTGTCATTACAGCTATTATCAGCTATTGAAAATCCATACAAATCACCTGCTCCATTATCTGATATTGCAATGAATTTGTTTTTATTAACCGCTTCTGCTGAATTTTTACTCACAATATAAAAATTGCTATTTTCATTACATGTATAAACAGTAACAAATGCGAAATATCCTCCTCCATATTCTTTAAGAAATAATTTGTAATCAATGGGTAAATGAATATTATATAATTTTTCAATATTGTCAATATCCATTTCTTTTGCTCTTTGCTCTGCGTCTAACGCAAACCATAATGGTTTATCTCTTTTTTTCTTATCAACAATTAATTTGAATTCGTCAAATGTCATATTCTATCACTCTGTCTCCACAATCAATTTTCTTGTTATCTTCACTTTTTTTCCAAACGCTACTGGGGTCAAATCAACTTTATCTCCGTTCCGGCTGGAATTTCAAAACCGCCTGTTGTTTACTGCATTAGTTGTATAATATTTATAATTTAATCAATAGATTCTCTTTCTTTTCATTTAAGTATGAAAAACCCATTTCCTTAATAATTTTTTTTGCTGCCTCTTTTATTCTGATATCTTCTTTCATAATAGCATTTTCTAACAACTCATAATCATCATGCAGCAAATTTCTCACTACCATATATTTCCCATACAATCTACCTCTTGGGGTAACAATATCAATATTATTGAAATATTCATGTACTCCTTCTTCTTTATAATATATTATAATATTTGATACTATATTTGTATATGAATCCATGACATTTATAGAATAGCTAAAGTCATTAAATAATTCTAGCAATTTCGGTATAGACTCCAAAATAAAAAATTCTGGATGTTTAATCAGATATTCTTCCAATTTAACATATTTTTCATACTCAGGGCTCCAATCATCTCCATTTTCATCAAACATTAATATCTCTTCTGTAAAAATTTTTCGCATAAATTCTATTATTTCGTAAATATCATCTATTTCTTTTTCCAGTATATTACTTATTATTTGGTCCATTAATCCTCCATTCTGTAACTTTGTATAACATTAAGAATAAAATCCGTTTTTGAATCGGTATAGAGAACACGGTCGCCGTTCACTTCTTCAATAAGCCGCATTTTCAATTTTCCGTATTCATCAGCAATATCCTTGTTGTTAAGCAGCGCGTTTCTGAATATAGTTTGACGGCGGCTTTCTTCGCTATCTTTGGGACATACATAAAAATGATAGTCCATAAAATCATCAACAATCAAGCGTTTGAAAACTTCACGTTCCTTAATACCACCATCGCCCTTATGTCGAAACCCGACCTTTTCAAGACGGGAAACAATCGCCGGAAACATATCATAGGATTCCATCACTGCGACAATATCAATGATTGGTTTGGCGCACAAGCCGGGGACGGAAGTGCTGCCGACATGCTTGATTTCAATTACCAATTCGCCAATCTGTTCCATCAGATAATCATGGATACGTTCAAATTCAATTTTCCAATTTGAGTCATATGGTAAAACTATAAGTGTGTTCTGCAGTTTTGACATGATACAACCTCGCTTTCTAAAATGCTGAATAAAGCATTTTCGCAATCAATCTCAGCCATTGAGCCGTAAGGCAACGCACAAATTTGAGAAGTATGTCTGAATGTATGGTAATAACCGTATGCTGTCATTGCCGCCAATATTTGCGATAATCCCTTTAATGTCCGTTTGAGAAAACGCCCACATTAAATCTTCTGCTCGTGCTTCTGCATTTTCTTCCAAGTATTTTTCGCCTCGCATTGAGTTGGGTGCAGCAACACATTCCAATTCGAAAATTTCTTTCATTCGTTTAATCGCAAGGTCATAACACCAACGTGCATCCGGCTCTCCGGCGATACCCCATGAAAGAGAAACAGTTGCAATTTTATCGCCGCGATTAAGTTTTGAGGGTTTTATTAAATTCACAATATCTCTGATCCTCTTTCCTCCAATAGATTTCCTTGGCTATCATAGCTATAAGCAGTTCGACCCACATGGCTTGTGCGCTCTATCATTTGGTTCTTATTATAATTGTAATTTTCACTGATTTCAAGGTTTTCTTCTTTGCTTTGCCGTCTTTATTAACACCAGTCTTATATACCGGCTTGGAATCCATGTTATAAGAGGTTCTGATCATCCCTTTCATACCTGAATGTCTATATGTAATTCATACCATGTAGCATCCCTTGCTGGTACACAGACAATAATATTTCCGTTATTACACGAAACCTCTTCACCTGATTCTGAAAATCCCTTCCATCCATCCGTAGGCAGGTTGAGTATGTCTAGAGGAAGTTTTATACAGTCTTGTTGCTCAAATTCAGCAGGGTTATATATTACCAGTAATATATGTGTAACAGTCTTATCATCTATGAAATGCAATACCGCATCTATTTTTACACCATCAGGCTCACGCACATGAAGAAGAAAACCATTCTCAAAAAAAGCTGAATGCATTTTCCAAAAGTTCAGCCAGCGTTGTACTGCCGCCTTACTCTTTGGACCTTCCCATGGTAAATGTTGGAAACATTTTCCTTGAAAACCATACCCAAAACAGTTTGCCAAATAGGCATTATATTCCTCTGCATGCTCCTCCATTGGCTCAAGACAGGAACCGTTTAACCAAGAGACAACAGGTATGAATGTTGTTGCTTGTTCCGGTCTGTATATTTTTGTAAATTTATATGCACCTCTACGGGTAGATAAAATTTGCCCCCACATATCAAGACTGCCAAAATCACCCTCATCATAGCCTGTAGTTGTGATTCTGCTCATACCATGAGCAAATGCGCAAAATCCTTGAGCTGCCTCTCCGTGGAATCCATTTGCACACATTCTTCTATAAAAATGTGTTTGCCGTTCCCAGGCGAGCGGTTGATTGACCCCACCAGCCTTATATGGACGGTTTTCAGCTATACTGATATCTCCATAGTATGGCCCATCCAAATGCCATGCATCAAAACCGCCTTTTATCATAGCCTCTTCCATTTTCATGTTAATGTACTGTCCCCAATCTGTCCCAGGACATAACGTTGTTCCCCAGCGCTCGCTATTGTCATCCTCGTCCCATACAAGTTCCCATTTATTTTCTGCTACAGCTTTACTTTCATAGCTGTCCCAGATACTTACATAAATCGTATAGAATGAAATTTTCATACCCCTGCTATGAGCAAAATCTGTAAGCTTCTTTACATCTTCCCACCCATTAGGAAATAATTCCGGCCGCAGTTTATAATCTGCATAGGTTGTAAAAAGTGGAGATGTCAATTTTCCAGCAATCCATCCATGATGAAGATGGATTGCTTCATAGCCGGCATCTGCTGCCAATTCAATACCATGGTAGTATTCTTCTATACTATTTTCTGCTGGGACCAGAGCGCAACTCAGCCAGCGTTTTGTAGTCCATGGCATAAGTTTTCTCGTGGCACGGCGAAAATCCAAACCCTTCAGTTCTTCATTTAGATTTGATACCACAAATTCGAATACACGAAAAGAATTGAATACATCACCAGGGAAAATCCATTTCTCAAGCTCTACAGGGTATGAGAAAACAGTAAGCTCTTCCCTTAAACAAAGCATATCCTTAACGTATTTTTCCTGATGTTCTATCCAGGGAGACCTGCATCTTTGTCCGTTTATCTTCATTGCATCCCGGACATAGTCATTCTCTATGATAAGCACCTTTTCGCCATTATTTGAAGGAATAATCTCTTCAACCATAATTCCATCAAGTTTTATAGCTTTAGACGACCTGTTTTCTATTCTGATTGATTTTACCAGCACAGGAGAATTACCAAATGCTTCATATATTAAAGAGACAGAAATGCCCTTTATTTCCTTTTCTCTTAGAGAGAATACTATCTCAAGCTGCTCTCCTCCCCGCTCCAAAACTGTTTTTACATGATGCTCATATATAAGTGAATTTTCTACTGATCCTCCAATAACATAGATCTTACCGTTTATTTTTAGCATACCTTCATTATTGGTTCTTCTTTTTAGTAATTTAATTCTCTCAGGATACGCTTCAAATAATTCTGTTACGAAACCAGGTTGGGTATCCACAAATTTTCTGCTAAGAAAAGGACTTTTTACACATAAATCATATTGCATATTAGCTGCTCCTCCTGTTTTATAGAATACGGTCAAAATAGATAAGTGCTACTTTATTCTAAATTCTACTTGCGCATTTTCTCCTGCCATCTGGTCGAATTCTTCATAATTTCCATCAGGATAATATAAGGTAAATGCTGTTTCCCTTATTGCACATAATAATGCATTCCCGATGTTCTGAGACTGATCCCATGTTATATGTACATCAACACCACAGCGTGTCTTCATCGTCCCAATGCTTCCTTTTGTCCATGCTTTAGGTAATGCCGGAAGCAAATCCACTCGGTCAGTATTAGAATACAATAGCATTTCCTGAACAGCTGAAGCCCAACCTATATTCGCATCTATCTGAAACGGTGCCATGGGAAATTCAAGACCTATGCCACTTCCCCTCCAATCGTTATGAGTAGTAAACAGATTTCTCATGACACATGATTTTGTTATCAAGCTTAGACTTTCCCAAGCTAATTCTCCATCTTTCACTCGTGCCATTGTATGAGCATTTTGAATCAATGACCAGCTTGTCTGCCATGATAAGCCCACTGTCATCCTACGGATTGCTCCTTTATGGTAAATTTCAATTGTTCGTGAATCAGCTCTTGATAGCTCTAAGCCAGGGAATACAGGATATAGATGGGACTGATGACGATGTAGATCATTATCCGGAAAATCTTTATGCAGCCATTCCCTCGGCGCCCCCCATTCATTCGTTTCATAATCGGGAGTACCATATAAAATTTTTCGATAGTCAGCTAATTCATCTTCTGGAAGAAGCTCTGTGGCACCGCCAATCTCGATCAAATGCCTGAATAATTCTTTGATTACCGAAATATCCATTGTCGCATCAATAGAAGATTGAGTTCCATCACTTAGATCGTTATTTGCATTGGAATCTCCTAAGTTCTTACTATTACCTTTGTAATTTTTTGTATGGTTTTCCGGAGAAACAGATGGACACACATGCCAATGTTCTCCTTTCCATATAATGAAATCGGCATAAAATTTTGCTGCTTCCCTCATGAAAGGTAATGCCCTGTTTACTAAGAAGTCCATATCACGTGTATAAATATAATAATCATAATAAAGCTGGGCTATCCAACCGGCTCCTGCTGTCCAATTGGTTATGTGTGGACTTAAACACACATGTCTGATACCTCCCGGCATCGTGACGGCTGGCAAAAATATACCCTCACAGCCATAAAGCTTTCTTGCATTCTCTTTCATGTCTTCTAAGCCTGCATCATAATAATCAAAAACTGGTAACATCAGTTCTTCCAAACCGCCTGATAATGCCTGCCAGTATATCATTTCTAAATTGATGTTTGCCATGTTAAAAGACCAAAAAGCACGATATTCACCACTCCATAACCCTGTCAAATTACAAGGCAGGCCTCCTAACTGGGTAGAACTAATCAATAAATAACGACCATATGCCCACATTCGTTCTGCTAACACATTCGTCAGCCCTGTATCATACGCCGCATCAAGAAGTTCTTCATTCGATGATGCCCTGTTACATTTGTCATCTTCCAGGCTTAATTGACAAGCATTGAATAATTTTTGATGTGCTTCAATATGGCTGCATAAGAGATGATCATAATCTGGGCTTAATTTTTCAATCTCCGCTTTGAGTTCATACCACTTGTTACTGCTTTCACCCTCAGTGTAAATTTTCAATAAAATTAGTGTTTTTTCGCCTCTTAAAACTTTTAAAACTGCACCATGTTCAATACCGCTAATTTCAGTCTTAAAAAATTGCCATTCTCCTTCTGTAATGATACATTCGTTTTCAGGGAGCTGTTCAGACTGATTGATTAAATCCGGCTGATGAATCGAAAGATGAATGACACTGTTCTTATGACACTCCACAACAACCACATCATCCGCACGAGAAACAAAACTACGTCTTTGAATTACATCATCTCCGTCCTGATATTCTACAAATGCTTGTGCTGTTGATATATCCAGCGTTCTTTTATATTTAGAAAAACCCTTCACTGCCGGTAATGAAATATTCAAGTCAGCAGCAGGAAATGGATAGGCCTCATGTGGTGCGTATCCACGATTAATCAACGCGTCATTAATCATCCTATCCGCTTTTAGAACCTCACCACTGAAAATAAGTGCTCTCATCTGCGGTAAAATATCTGATACATCAGGAATGGACATATTTTTTCCTTCACGCCAAAGTCTTGTATGCGTCAGCATAATTTTTTCATTCGCTGTATTTCCGTAAATTAGTGCACCATGCAATCCATTTCCCAGAGGTGTACCTTCTCTCCAGTTTCCATTCCACCAGGAAGCCGGACGCCTCATTGTCATTTGATAATCAATCATGAGGAACCCTCCAATGCCATTTTTAAATAAAGGGATTGAACCAATACAAGTTCAATCCCATATTACTTTCTAAATATTTTAATTACTTACCTGTCTCATTTGATAAGACATACAATATCCTGTCAATATCATATGAATTTCATTATTCTCCTATAAGTTCAGCCCTTTTCGCCAGTGCCTCATCTGCAGCCTGCGTTTTAAATGTAATTACTTTTTCTACGCCTAACTTTATAAGATGTGCCCGGATCTCTTCAAGAACCGCGTCAAATTCAGCATCGTCCTGAGCTAAAACCAATCTCATTACTTCATTGTTCAGATAAAGCTCTGCATTTCCTTCAATTTCCTTTAAATCATCAGGCGTTGCCGGTGCAAAACCACCTAATGAGGCATCCTGATACATAGTTGTTAATCGATCATACATTACTTCCGCCGGATAAGATACATCATAATGATTACAATAATCTTCGGTAAGTCCATTAAGCTGTGTTTGAAATGCCTCAGGCGTCATAAACAAATTAACAGGTTGATTGTACTTTGGATCAATAGCACTTGAACCCAGTCCAACATAATTATAATACTTCTGGATACCTGTCTTCAGCGAGAAGTTTGAATCTGATTGCTGTGCGGCAATAATATCTTGATTTAGTACTAATTTTCCGTCAATTTCCTGATAATCCTGTCCTGCAATACCGCTTAATAAAGTTCTTGAACCTTCATAGGAGAAAATATAATTTAACAGCTCCATTGCTCGCTCAGGCTCTTCACAATTTGTACTAATCGCGTAGCCTCTTGATATTTGTCCAAATTGACCAACAGAATCCATATAATACGCAGATGAATTTACTGGAAGCGGTAAATATCCTGATGTTGTTTTACCTTCAGCTTGAAACAGAGCATTTGGTGTCTGATAAACCCAGTTAACAATACAACTCATAACTCTATTAGCCGCATATTTTTCCAGGGCATTGTCATACTTTTGGATAAATGCGTCAGGATCAATCAGATTTCTTCTGTTTGCTTGATAGAAAAACCTTATTCCTTTTATAATTGAGGAATCATCACTTAATATCCCCTGATTGATGGGTTTTTCAGTTACCATGTCCGTATCTCCTAAGAAACCGGCATTTATTCCTTTTCCTTCAAGACCGTGTATAATGTCACCGGCTACGTTAAAGCTCCATAGTCCCCAATCAAACCAGGGCGAGAAACCATATACTTTTTTTCCGTCTTCATTTGTCGGGTGTGCATTAACCATTTCCTCAACGACATTTAACCAATCTTCGGCAGAATTTATCTCCGGGTAACCTAACTCTGCGTAATAATCCCATCTGACGTTTGGCGCCACTTCCCAAATAAATTGCTTTGGCGACTCTTCCTGGAAACCTAGCAGGAAATACAATTCATCTGTTTGGTTACTAACGTATTTCTTACTATATTCCAACATTTTACTGCTGGACTGCTTAATATCAGAACCATATTGCTCTAGCAAATCGTCAAGTGGGATAATCAATCCGCCTTCAATCAGGGGCTTCACATCATCTATTGCACTTGAACCTTGCGCAATCATGATAATATCAGGTAAGTCACCTGTAGCCAGCATAGTCTGCCATTTTGTCTGATCAGGTTGAGCGTCAATATCAATAGTTATTCCAGTCGCAGCTTCAATTGCCTTTGCAATTGGGTCATCCTGTTTTCCTGATGTGAAATTTGTTGCGAAAGGTGCGCCAAAAATTGATAATGTAATAGGTTTTTTTGAAGCTTCTGCTGCTTCAGTTGTTGAAACATTCTCATTCGTTTGTCCCTCTTCCATATTAGTCGTATTGCTGCAACCCACCATTGACATTAGCAAAGAGACCAGTAACAAAAGTGCAAGAACCTTTTTTTTAAATCGTTTCATAAACCAATCCTCCGTCTTTGTAGTTAATCGTTAATAGTTAAAAATTTATTTTTAACATTTTTATGCTAAAAATCATCCTTTAATAGCTCCAATCATAATACCCCTGACAAAATACTTTTGCAAAAAAGGATAAACACAAACAACCGGTATAACTGCTATCATTGTTATAGTCATTCTAATTGAAGTTGGCGTCAAAACAAAATTTTTCATTTGATTAATATCAATATTGCTTTGCCTTGATATAGAATCTGCCTGATTTAAAAAGTTCAGAAGAATGAGCTGCAAAGTTTGGTATTTACCATTCGTAACCAATAAGAAATTATCATACCATGAATTCCATTGATTCACTGCACTGAATACACCAATAGCAGCTAATATTGGTTTTGATAACGGTAACATTATTCTGAACAATATCGTCGGATAATTTGCTCCATCAATAAATGCAGCTTCATGTAATGTTTCAGATATGGATTCCATATAGGTTTTTATTAAAATTACATAATAAGGAATTACAGCGCTTGGCAGAATATATAATAAATAATTATTTTTAAGTCCATACGCCCTCATTGTAATATAGTAAGGGATAACTCCTGCACTTACATAGAGAGCACTTACAAGAAGTCTGTAAAAGAATTTTCTTGCAAAAAACTCTTGCCTTGTAAACACATAGGCTATCATAGAAGAGCACACAATCGTTACAATGGTGCCTAGAATGGCTCTGGAAGCAGAAATCATAACAGATTGTAAAATACCTTCCAGTTGAAAAATAGTAATATAATTCTCTAATGTAAATCCTAACGGCAATAGGGTGATTCCATGTATCTGAACTTCCTTTGGTGTACTTAGTGAATAAATAAATATATAGTAAAACGGATATATGCAAAGAATGCAAAAAGCAATGAAAAATATACAGCCAAATGTTTGAAATGTAATTTCTTTTAGTTTATATTTTTTTTTCATATCCCAACCTCCTTATAATATCGCTGTTCCTCTTAATTTTTTTGATAATGTATTTGCAACAAACAGCAACGCAATGCTTAGCAATATCTTTAATATACCAAAGGCTGTTGAAAGCGAATAATTGTTTAGATAGAAGCCGACGTTGTATATATAAACATCAAGAACTTCGATTTCCTTTCCTACTATTGAATTCGAAAATATATAATACTGTTCAAACCCATTCGATAAAATATTTCCGATACTGATTAATAATAGCGTAAAGTACGTGGGCAGCAATCCAGGTATTGTTATGTACCTGATTCTGGCAATTCTGCCTGCACCATCAACACTGGCAGCATCCAATAACTCCTGATCGACACTTGTTATTGCTGCAAAGTATATAATTGCAGAAAATCCAAGACTTTTCCATAAACCAAGAAGTGTTTGAAAAATCCATGCGGCATCACTATTCGCCAGTAAATTAGTTGGCTCATCAATTAGCTTCCATTTTAGAAGAAATTCATTAACCATTCCACCATCAACTGAGAACATCAAAAAAGCAATTGAGAATATAATGATCCAGCTAATAAAATTTGGCAGCGTTGTTGCAGTCTGAACAAATTTCTGAAATTTTTTATTTTTTATTTCTGATAAGAAAATAGCAAATAAAGGAGGAATCGGTGTAGTCAACAAACTCAGAAAACTAATCGCAAAAGTATTTCTCATTACGCGCACTAAATCATCGCTTTCTATTACCGCTTTAAAGTATTTAAAACCAACAAAGGTACAATCCCAAACATTATAACCTGGCTTGTAGTCAAAAAAAGCATAAACCCACCCCAAAAGCGGAACATAGTAAAACGCAATCAATAGAATCAAGCCTGGTAGTGCTATAAGCATTAAGGTTAAATTATTTTTAACCTTTCTGTTTTCTAATCTCAATTTTATTTCCCCTTTCCACCAGTAACGTTTTCTTTCATTCGTTAATCATGTGTCTAACCTGGCTTAATTATACCGCTGATCTTTTGAAAATTATACTTTGAAAATCCGAGATTCACTATAAATATCCGTGAACAAACGACTGTAACAGCCTTTCCAGCCCTTTCCAGCCCTATACCTCTTGATATTTGTCTGTTTTTACTATATACTATACCTATATCTTAAGTTGTATGATGTTTTTGCACAAAACAATTCCATCGCCTAACTCCAAATGCCTCGCGAGAATAAAGGAACAAGATTTATGAAATATTTTAAAAATTTTTTTAATATTTATATACGCCGAAAAATATTCAATAAGATTTTTTTATCTTATACAATCTTTATTGTTATCTCCTTTTTAATACTATCTCAAATGATTGTGGAGCATATGAAAAATATTCTTGTAATGAATGAAATTGAATATTCTAAATTAGTAACCCTAAATCTAAGCACTTATTTAGATGCGAAACGTGAAAATGTCTTAAATATCACTAAAAGCATTTATTCTTCAAATAGAATCTATCCAAATGTCATACAATTTCTGGAGTCTTCAGAGTCTGGTAATTCTACCAGCCTTTCATATATAACTTTAAAAAATACTTTCGATGGTTATATAGACTCTTTTTTTTCACAAGATCCGGATATTGCTAACATTCTTGTTTATCAAAAAAACAATAATACCATTTATCATTATTCTACTAATTTTGTTGGGAGTTATGATGCAAGTGATTTCGATTACTATGATCTATTAGATATGATTAGTGATAAAAGGAATATTTACAAGCTTTATCCCTCTAAAATGACATCTTATAAATCCAGTTATAATGATTATATTTATACATTAGTCAGACCTATTAATACTTTAAGTACTAACAGATCTATTGGTCTGATTTTTTTTGATTTTAAGATTAATGGTATAAAAGAATACTTAACTCAATATGGATCAAATCTGAGTGGTAATATCTATATTTTAACTGAAGAAGGCGAGGTCATTTATGATTCCACTAATACCTATTATGGTAAAATCTATCCTTTTTACAATGAAGTGATGTCACAATCACGCTGCGTTATTAATGATAAAGACAGCCTTATCAGCGTGAATACCAATAATAAGTTGAAACTATCTGTTGTAAATGTAATTCCGATGGAAACTGTTTTAACGAGCCTCTATTCACTTCGTGATAGAATCTACCTTATGACATTTATGGTTTGTTTAGTAACATTATTTCTTTCAACAGTTTGTACACAAGTATTTTCTAAAAGGATTAGAACAATTGTCTATTTTATGAAGAATTTACAACTTGATAATTTGTCCCAAAAAATTCCAACAGACTATCACAACGATGAATTAAGCGATATAATTGTCAGTTTTAATAAAATGCAAGATCAGCTTCAAACGCATCTGGAGCAGGTTTATATAGCTAGCATTCATCAAAAAAATGCTGAACTAAAGCAACGATCTGCCGAACTATTTGCCTTACAGACTCAGATCAATCCACATTTTCTATATAATACTTTGGAAGCTATAAGAATGAAAACCATTAACGATGGGGACGATGATGCTGGAAAGATGATACTAATTTTATCCAAACTTTTTAGAAGTACGGTTAAAGAAGGGACATTTATAGATATATATAGAGAAATAACTATTGTGAAGCAATACTTAGAGCTGTTCAAGATACGCTACGGCGATAGATTATCGACCATAATTGATGTTAATCCAGAAATATATCTATATAAAACTTTAAAACATACTCTTCAGCCAATTATTGAAAACTATATTCTACATGGATTCAATAGTTCTAAATCAGACAGCAGAATCGCAGTCACCGGCTATTTGGACGGGGAATTTGTTTTTTTTCGGATTGAAGACAATGGAAGTGGTATCTCGGAGGAAAAGCTAAACATTATCAATCAATCACTGATTAATTTCGATATGATGAGTAGTTCAAGCATAGGGCTTGCAAATATTAATGAACGTATTAAAATAACTTTCGGACCTGACAGCGGCCTTACAGTCAAAAGTCAAGAGGGTTGCGGAACGACTGTTATAGTAAAAATACTAAAATGTCAAACTGAAGGAGAGTGCTTCAAATGTATAAAGTCTTAATTGTAGATGATGAACCACTTATTTTAGAAGGTTTACACGCACTTATAAATTGGTGGGAATATGATTTAGAAATAATCGGGCAAGCTTTAAATGGACTAGAGGCATTGGATCTATTGCAGAATAACTTAATCGATATCTTAATCACTGATATAAAAATGCCAGAAATGAATGGCCTTGAGCTCATACGACAAGCAAAAAAAAATTACCCTCAGCTAATGTGCATTATTATTAGCAGTTATGATGAATTTGAATATACGAAGGAGGCAGTGAAATTAAAAATTGAAAACTATTTGTTAAAGCCTATTGATCCCGATGAATTAATTTCTACTTTAACTACAATCGTTTTGAGCATTGAACAAGAATTTCATCAAATCATCGAACAAGAAAAAAAAATGAATATCATAAAAAACAATATTCTTTGCAGGTGGATTACAGGATCCATTAGCGAAGAAGAATTCTATGATCGCGTTAACTTCTTAAGTATAAACATATTTAGAGAGAAATATCAAACTGCAATTTTTAAATGCATTAACAATGACTATTTTTCAGAAAATTATAATGACTCTAAGATTAGGGTTTATGAGTTATGTAAATCCTTTTTTTCAAATAAATCTACGCTGGTTTTTTTAGATTTATATGGAAACACAGTTGTCTTACTTGATAATAAGACCTATGAAAACGACCTGATTATTGAAACCGCTTTACTAAAATGCATATTTATAATACAGGAAAAGCTATGTATTACAGTTTTTGGAGCTGTAGGTGAAGCCGTTTTTGAGTGCATGTCAGTACATAGGAGTTACAATAATGCACTGGAACTTCTTGAGTATCGAATATTCAACGAAAATAAAAGCCTCTTTTTCTGGCATGAACATAATTCACTTTCTACAAAGTCAAGTTCATCAGTAAAACTGGATGTGAACCTACTTAGAAAAGCTATTATTACTAAGGACTTTGATAACGCTTCTACTCATTTGGAACAAATATTTTTATCTCTTGAAAAAGATTACCCAATTATCCCGTCACTGTTTTATAATATAGTGTTAGAAATAGTCTTTATCATAACAAGCACTACCAAATCTGTTTCTAATGATACCCAAGAATTGTATAGTAATCTCAATAACATTCGTAACACTATAACTAGTTTCAACTCGGTAGGCGAAATAAAGTTGTGGGTTAAGACAATTCTTATGAAAAGTATTGCCTTTATATCAAATGAGTATATTCAATTGAATCCTATAATAAAAAGTATTATTGAATATACCGAACTGAATTTTCAACAAGACATTAATATAAAAGTATTAGCTTCTCAGTTCTATGTCAATGCTGATTATTTGGGTAGGCTTTTTAAAAGTGAAGTGGGTTTAACATACACAAATTATCTAAATAAAATCAGACTTGAAAAAGCAAAATATTTACTGTTAAATTCTCATATGAAAATTTCTGATATTTCAAAGCAAGTTGGATATACAAATACAAATTACTTTTTTACTATATTTAAAAAAATAATTGGGACATCTCCTCAGGATTTTAGAAGAATATAAGCAAGATCGTTTATCGTTGGCTCATTTTTTGATAAGCTATTCCGTATGTCTCTTAATTTGGTTTTGAGGGCACAATCGTCGTTTTTCCCAGATATGAAAAAAGCAGATTGTGCAAGAATGTGGCAAGTTGAAAACTAGTCAGAGCAAAAGCTGATGTCTCCATTCTTGTGGAGTATCTGTTTTCTTTGATAATATAAGGGTTTCAGTGCTATTCTTCTAAGTTATTGCCATACTTCTTGACAAAGATCTCATTTGCTTTTATCAATTCATCATGATATTTCCTGTAAGAGCTGCTTAATCTTCTCATGGCGGGAACAAAAATATCGTAGTACCCGCTTTGAGTATTGATCTGCGTTAAGAGTTCTTTTAACATCAGTCAAATACTGTTCTGTATTTTGGATGGCTTCGAAAAGGCTTTTTGTAATTTCGGGTACAATCCCACTAATACCTTTCGCCGTCTCATCAAGATAATCTTTCAAATCATCAGGGATGACGATATTAACCCCGTCCAAATAAGAAATTAACGTTTGAAAGGCTTCCTGTTGTTCTTTTTTGGTAATTGGCTCATTGAGAAAAGAAGCAAAATGCAAACTGAGATATTTGCCATAATATCCGGGGAACCTACTTAATAACCTTTGCAAAATTGATTGCTTTTGTTCAAGCGTTTCCAACTGAACATGGGCATTGTCCCAGTCGTTGTCCTGCGCAAGTTTTTCTATCAAAATCTGCTTTTCTTGTAATTCCGAGATTTCCATTTCTTTATTGTGTGACACCTTGAATAACACTCCTCTCTCTTGATTGTCCAACACCGTCTGAATATCGGAAACAGCAAGCCCCAATACAGTCAAGCGGTTTTATGAAAAATTTTCTTTTCTTTTATATCGTTCGCCACTACATCTGGTTTCAATTTTCATTACTTCTTCTCAATATTCATGTTCGATGCTTAAAATATTGCTATTAAAATAAACTGCTTTCTAAATGGGATGTTTTGCTGTATAATGATGGAAATATCAGGTGACCGGGAAGAACTGCTTAGTTTTTGTGGCATATAAAGAAAACCAAGGACGGTGAATGAAATGCCTAAAGAAAAATATATTATTAAAAAGGCTCAAGCTAATGATGTTGATGCTGTTATAAAATTATACGATACTGTCAATGATTATTATAGTGCTCCGGGTTGGGGAAAGGGAGTATACCCTACGCTTACAAGTGTTAGATATACTGTTGACAAAGACAACTTATATATTCTTGTCAGTGATGGTGAAGTGTTGGGAGCGTGCACTCTTGATCATGAACAACATCCGGCATATGTACTACAACCATGGGGCATAAATGCCCAAAATGAACAAGTCATTGTAGTTCATGAGATGGCATCACATCCTAATCATCGTAGAAAAGGAATAGGCAAAAAATTAATAGAATATTCTATTGATCATGCCAAAAAATGCAATGCAACAACAATTCGTTTAGATACGCATATTACAAATATTCCAGCAAGGGCTCTTTATGAGAAATGTGGTTTTCATGAAATTACTCAATGGACAGGTACTATTTTAGGTATTCAACAAACGTTTAGTGTTTTTGAATATCTTCTTTAACGTGTAGTATGAGCATAACGTTGAATATTACGCAGTTTCAGAGCAACCAGTGATCAATCCGTCCCGACATTAAGTTAGCCGATTTCCCTTTATAATTGGCTGGAAAAAATTATTTTCCTTCAAAAAGATATACCACTCATCATTTTCAACGTTTTTAACTATATCCCGATACCTTTCCCCAAATACATAATTTTCTATTAAATCATTAAAGCTTTCAAAGCAAAATATAGGTGCACCATCCAATTCATCTTTTCTGAAAAGATAGACTTTTTCATCTTGTTTATTTAGCATAAGGGGCTCATATAATACTTGTCCAATGCATAGCCAGGTATCTTGACCTCCTCTCATATTAACTAAATAAAATTGATTTTTCATAAGATATTTAGTGCTCCAAAAGTCAATATCTCCACAACTTGCACCGTTACAAACTTTAAGGAATTCACAATAAATAGGACAATTGAAGTTATCATGAATGAGCTCCACCCCATTTGCTAAATCACCAAACATTATTGATTGGGAATTTTCCTTAAGTTTTTGCCTGGCTAAATTAATAATTTTTATTAAGTTATCGTTCAAATATACCACCTTCCAAACTTAATATTTTAATTGTAAAACATCAGGGATACCAGGGAACCTCTACGAATTTCAAATTGCTACAATACGCGCATACAGGTTCAATCCTTCACCATAATACGTATCCTCCTCTTCAACATTGTTGCTTATTATCCTTTCGATAATAATTGACATATTACTTCACTAATTTTTAAATTTGTTTTCCCTAACTTTCCACATGGAAAAACATCTTCTATATAACATATAACCATTGCGTTTAACCACTCATTATTATAGTCAATACTATATGCCTTAATTATCAATTCAAAATCATCAGATATACATTCGGCTATTTCACTTGATTGTGTTATATCATATGTTTTTAAGAATATTTCTTTTCTAATTTGATTTATTAAGCTATTATCCAATGTTTTATCCTTTAGCTGTTCTAAATCATTATATGCTTTTATCCATGCATCATCAAATACACTCTCATCTCGTAAATCCAATAACTTATCAAAATCTTTATTCTTAAACATTTCATTCGTTATTATTTTGTTTTCTTTTATGGAACAATTTAATTTATCTAACATATATTCTCCTCTATCTTGTATGCAGATCATTTTCTAATAGCATCAAACCAGGTCCTTCCCGGTCTCTATACGCTTATGGGTACTGTCCTGATTGAATTCAATCATAAGCATCCCCATATGATTCAAAATCATCTTCTAAAAAAAACCAGTATTCTCCCTTATTATTTATAAGTTTTATTAATAATTCTGTAAATGATAATGAAATAATAGGTGTATTATCTTCCTCTGGATATGTCTCCCAAAATGCTTGATAGCACTTTCCTTTACGCTCCTCATTCATATCAATAACTATATAATCCGAGTTATATAAGTCAGCAATTATATACCATTCTTTAGATATCTGCTGATCATAAGTACCTTTTTCAATTTCATTATCAATAATCTCATCTCCTAAAATTATTCGATTGGCTGAAGCAAATTCATTAGGAGAAACAATTCTGGAAAAGTAAGGAGCATTATCATATAAACATACCCCACCACATAATGTATAAAATTCTATTACATCCTCTGGTAATTTAATAGATAATTGATCCGGTATAACAGTTGGAGGTAAAACTTTACACCCAGGGGTATTACTGATTTTTTGAATTAATTCTGATATCATATGCTTATTCTCCTTATCATAACTCGTGGTCACAGAGCTGAAAGCCATTAACCACGGTGTTTGTTTCAGTGCTATATACAGTCGCTGATCAGTACGTAAAGACGGTTGTTTGTCAGCAATTCATCATAGAATGTGATACGTTGGTCCGACAGATTCTAACATGAGAGATTGCATCATAAAATAAATTATAGCACAATTCACTCGTCATACCAACAAGATTTCTCCGTCTGTTACGCCTATTCACCGGTGCGGCGATCACTGTAAGCTTTGCAGGGCTGCGCGCTTAGTCAACACTTCAGTATACCAGCATCCATTTCGGACACAGTATCGCATAAGGCTGAAATATCCAGAGGATTATGGGACGCCAGCAATATCGTCACGCCCTCCTCGCGCAGTCCAAGAAAGAGTTTTCGCATGTCTTCCACGCCTTTGTTGTCCAAGCCGTTCATGGGTTCGTCCAAAACCAGCAGGCGGGGGCGTTCCATAATGGCCTGTGCAATCCCTAACCGTTGACGCATACCAAGGGAATACTTCCCGACCGGCTTTCTGTTTGACGGATCAAGGCCGACCATACGCATCACTTCTGTTACACGGTCTTTTTCTTTTCCGCTTTGCAGTCCAATCAGCCATTTTAAGTTGTTGATACCGCTCTCGGTATTGATAAAACCAGGTGTTTCCACAATCATACCCGTGTCGGGCGCGAAATCCGTGTCACGTCCAATACGTTTTCCAAAAACCAATACCGAACCTTCCGTCGGTCTCATAAAGCCAAGGATACATTTCATTAGAACAGTTTTCCCTGAACCGTTCCGACCGACTATTCCATGGATTTTTCCGCATTCAAAGCAAGCGTTAATATCTCTGAGCACTACCGACTTCCCAAAGTTCTTATAAAGACCAAAAACCTCGACTGCATTATTCATTTCCTTCACCTCCGGAAAAGTGAAATTGTGTCCCTCGTATCAGCAGGCTTGATATCGTTGTAAGCAGTAGATTAACAGTTCCAAAAATCAAATGTGTCTGCATAACGGTGGGGAGCTTATCATAGCCGAAACTGTGCATTGGGTAGGTTGCTTGTTGGAGTGGAGAGAGCCACGCTGCAAATAAATTGGCATAGTATTTGACATTGTTGTCAAACTGAAACCAAACCATAAAGCGGTCAGGTGATATTAAATAGGTAAACAGGCTTAACACAATTATCGCACTTACACCCGCCTTTTTGCCATACCGCAGAGATACAGCAAGGTTAAGCATGGTAAGCATCAACGTATACTGCGCCATAAGCCAAAAGATGTTAGCGGCACAGGCGTAAGGCGTTGTCAGTTTAACGGTTTTCCTTACCACAGTCAGCGCCACCTCAAAGCTCGCAGGTGAAAAACTCAGAAGCGTCGCTGTGTCGCTCCATGTGTTTGATAAAGACGTATTGCCTGCCGTCAATACGACAGAACATAATAATAGAAATAATACATATCCGAAGCTGACGATTAATGCGGTAAAAAGCTGCCCCACAAGCCAGTTAATACGGCCTGCCCGGAAAATCAGAGATGCGGCGGGAGCGTCAAGCTGCGGAATTTGCGATAGTA
>Ga0153940_1000369_pt1 | contig 24287 bp, 17 predicted proteins | sample TSNJ024MetaG_FD_104736 | JGI IMG/M metagenome (GOLD analysis project Ga0153940, IMG submission 104736) | Attine ant fungus gardens microbial communities from New Jersey, USA - TSNJ024 MetaG | ecosystem: Host-associated > Fungi > Mycelium > Unclassified | place: USA: New Jersey, Brendan T. Byrne...
GCCCTCCACCGGGAAGAGGAACTGTCGGAGGATATAACGAATGGGCGGCTTTCGATTTGGAAGGACGGAATTGCGGTCTGGAGGACAAGCCCGGTCTATGGTGTATCTTACCGGAATATTGCTTCCTATCTACAGGAAAATCTTCCTGATTCTTATATGGCAAACAGAGCGGTCCCCCTCAATACATTTCACAATGTGCTGATGGATGTTCTGGTGAGCCAGGGTATCGCAGGGATGGTGCTGTTTCTGGGGCTGGCGTTCTTTTTGGACCGAAAGGTGATTTGGATACTTCGGGATATGGGGAAAGGATTTGGTCCGGAAGAACTGGCATTGGCGGTAGCGCTGCTGGTAATCGGCTGTGGTGCGATGCTTTTATCGGATATTCTTTATATCAATTCCCCGACCGCGGTGCTTTTCTGGTGGTGTTTGGGAGGCATTTTAGCCGGAAAGGGCAAACTTAAGAGATAGGTTACAAAAACTAGAAAAATTTGCGCTGGCCCGCATGAACTCGAAGCTTCAGAATTATTACTATAATACGTTAATGCAAAAAAAGGGTGTTCTTGACAGTTTTAACACCTTGCGCTATAATAAAGCGATTTCCCACAATAAGAAAATAAAATTATTTAACAGCATGCTTTGTTCTGATGTGTGTTGATAGCAAAAGAAAAAGGGAATTACTTATGAACGATAAGAAAATCGTTATGATTGGTCCGGTGTACCCTTTTAAAGGCGGAATTGCGCATTACACAGGGCTCATGTGCAATGCGCTGGCCAAGAAATGTGATGTTACCATGGTGTCTTATAAGATGCAATATCCTAAGGTTTTATTTAAAAAAGAGCAGAGGGATTATGCAAATGATATTTTTAAAGTAGAAAACACCAATTATTGGCTTAACACAGCAAATCCCTTTAACATTATCCAGACAGCAAGAAAAATTAATGCTTTGAAACCAGAAATCGTAATAATACAATGGTGGCATCCTTATTTTGCGCCCTGCTATTGGCTACTTAGTAAATGTATAAAGGAATGCAAAGTGATGTTTGTTTGCCACAATGTATTTCCTCATGAAAAATTTCCTTTTGATAAGAAATTAAGTAGGTTAGCTCTTAAACGTGGGAACCGATTTATTGTTCATTCGAAGCTTGACGAAGGAAATTTAAAAACAATTAAAGCAGATGCGCAATATATAAGAACAGTTCATCCGACATACAATGCTTTTAAGCTTGAAGGAATGTCTAAAGAGGACGCAAGGAAATATCTGGGGCTTAACTGTGATGAGAAAGTTTTACTGTTTTTTGGATTTGTCAGAGAATATAAAGGTCTTAAACATTTAATTCGAGCCATGCCTCAGATTGTTTCTAATTTGGATCATGTTAGGCTTATGGTTGTTGGTGATTTTGATGGGGATAAGGAGCAATATATCAATTTAATTCAATCTGAGAGCGTTATAGAAGCAGTTCAAATTGTAGACGGATACATCCCGGATAAAGCGGTCGAGCCTTATTTTGCCGCTTGTGATTTAGTGATTCTGCCTTATGAGTCAGCTACGCAGAGTGGAATTGTACAGATTGCATTTGGTTTTGAAAAACCGGTAATTGCTACAAATGTGGGAGGCTTACCAGAAGTTGTAGAGGATGAGTGGACAGGAAATATTGTAGAACCTTGCAATTTCAATCAATTAGCAAATGCTGTGATTCAATTTTATAAAGAGGATAAAGGGGAAAGATTCTCTAATAATGTAGCGTGGGAAGCAAAAAAATATTCATGGGAGCGGATGGTGGCAACAGTCTTGCAGCTGTCAGAATGATGCTACGTTATTTAAAGGTGGTGTGAATTGTGGGAATGGATAAAGGGAAAATAGATTTTGTTATCTTATGGGTAGATGGAAATGACCAGGAATGGCAAAAGGAAAAGGCAAAATACTTGCCGCAAAAAAATCAAGATGCCGGTGAAAACCGATATCGGGATTGGGAAAATCTGCAGTATTGGTTTCGTGGCGTTGAAGAATTTGCTCCATGGGTGAATAAAATACATTTTGTTACCTGGGGACACTTCCCGGAATGGTTGAACCAAGCCCACCCAAAACTGAATCTGGTAGAGCATAAGGAGTTTATTCCGGTGGAATATCTCCCAACCTTCAACTGCAATCCAATAGAGCTGAATTTTCATCGCATTCCGGGTTTGAGTGAGCAGTTTGTACTCTTTAATGATGATTGTTTTCTGACACGTCCTGTAAGTAAAGCGGATTTTTTTCGAAATGATCTGCCATGTGATATGTTTATGGAATATCCGGTTGGATGCAGTGGGCATAATGAGGTTTTTTCACATATTCTGGTGAATAATTTTAACTTAATTGGCAGGCATTTTTCTAGAAGTGAGATAAGAAGAAAATTGAAAAAAAAGATCTTATCACTTAAATATGGGTCATACTTTTTCTATAATCTCTTGTTTTACCACCTTCCGTTTCCCAATTTTTTCGGATTATTAACACCACATTTTGCTCAACCATATTTGAAGAAGTCCTTTGAGGAGGTTTGGGAAGCGGAAGAAGGAATTTTAAAAGAAACGTGTACACATCGCTTTCGGCAGAAGGAGGATGTGACAGAATATATTTTTCGCCTCTGGACTCTTATGAAAGGGGAATTTTCTCCAGATAATCGCCTCAAAAAAGGAAAGGCTTATTTTTTAAAGCAGGAGGATGAAGTACTGTATCAAGATATAAGAAAACAAAAGTATAAATTCATCTGTATTAATGATGATTGTGGAGATGCAGAATATGAAATTGCGAAGCGAAAAATAATTGAAAGTTTTGAACAGATACTGCCACAGAAATCTGAATATGAACTATAGCTGGTGATTACTGCAAAAAAGGAGAGAAGACTATGGTATCCGTTGTGATTCCCACTTATAATCGTGCAAAAACAATTCGGCGTGCTATTGAGAGCGTTTTATGTCAGACATATCAGAATTTGGAGGTAATCGTGGTTGATGACGCATCGGAGGATGAAACAAAGAAAATTGTTGACAATATACAGGATAATCGAATTCAGTATGTTTTGTTGGAGCAAAATCATGGAGCATGCTATGCCCGAAATGTGGGGATTAACCGCGCATCAGGCGAATATATCGGATTTTTAGATAGTGATGATGCTTGGATGGAGAAGAAGTTAGAGCGTCAGCTATCATTTCTGAAGGACTCAGGAGCTGATGCGGTATCATGCAAATTCCGGTATTACGAACGGTCTGGAAAAGTCATTGATAAGCCAGTATTTCGAGTGTATGAAGAGAATGTCTATGAACAACTTTTATACAAGAATTTTATTGCTACAGGAGGGCTTCTGGCAAAGGCTGATGTCTTAAGGGATGAAATGTTTGATACGAATTTATCCAGATATCAGGATTGGGATTTGGCACTTAGGATTGCAAAAAAATATCGAGTATTTTTTTGCAATGAAATTCTTTTAGCAGTATACTATCAGGAAAAGAGCATTACAGGCTCTACATCCGTGCAGAAAACCATTGACGCACTGAAAATCCTGTATGATAAGAACCGTGAGGCATATGAACATCAGGAAAATGCAAAGGCATTTGCACATTTGAATTGGTTGATTGGAGTCCGTAGTTTATATACAGGGGAAGCAGATTATAATGCCTTGAAACTAGGGGCATCTTCCGGGAAAAAGGAAAAAGTGATGTATTGTCTTGCCCGGTTGGGTGGACGTGTACTGGTTAAAAAAATATATTCTAAGGTATGGATATAGGTTATATCCATAGGAACTTATATGAGAATTATTTGATTTTTTAGTGAAGATATGAGTACATTAGGAGAGTTAACGTATGAAAAAAAACCTGCAGTATATTCAATATTATATTATGGTTTTTCTCGCATCCTTAGTTCCGCGCATTTTATTGTGTCTGCAGGCAGTGCCTCTTCGTATGTATTCTGATGAGGTATCTACAATAAATGGTGCTGCCTTAGCGGCAGGTTATGATTGGAGTCAGGCAGTATCTAATGCAGGATATTATGGATTTGGAATGAGTGCACTTTTTGGATGGATATTTCATGTGTTTGATAGTCCTGTGATAATTTATAGGGTACTTTTAATCGGGAGTAGTATCTTACAGAGTATTCCAGGAATTCTCTGTCTATATATATTAACGCACTTTTTTGAGATGAAGAGTTGGTGGAAGGCTTCGTTGATTTCCATAGCGGCTTCTTATATGATGGTGACAAGGACGACCATATTTTACAATGAGCACTTCTTGATCTTATGTATGTGGCTGGTTTTTTTTATTTTGCTAAAATTATTAGAGCATAATGAACAGAAGAAACTGCGATTTCTCTGGACAATCCTTTTAATTTTAGTTATGTCTTATTCTTTGACAATTCATACGCGTGCTCTTACATTTATACTAGCTTTTGCAGGGGTGTGGGGTATTTATTTGTTACTATATAAGAAAAGTCTGGTTTCTATTCCAGTTACTGCAACTTTGCTTCCATTAGGCGTGCTGGCATCTAACTTCTTAATCAAATTATATCAGAACCATGTATGGGCAGGAGTAGATAGTGTTCGAAATACGGAAGTCAATGTTGGTAATGCTTCTCTTAGCTTATTTCTGGAGGCAGATACTTGGAGGGCTTGGCTAGGAATTATTTTTGGACAGCTTAATACTGTTTCTCTGATTAGTGGAGGGATAGTGATTGCATCTATTTTGATTATTTTTAAAATGCTTTTTTCACTATGCAGGAAGCGTTATTATTCAAAAGATGGGCTAACACCTGAACGGATGGAAATGGGAATATTGATAGGGGGGATTTTTTCTGGATTATGTATGGGAATGACTATCGCAGCCCAATCCATTACGTGGCTGAGTAACACATTGAGCGCGTTGGAAGCAGGCATTGGAGGAGCTGCATATGGGGCTAAGGCTTTCACTTATATCAGGTATGTAGGACCTTATTTAGGACCTTTATTTGTAATCAGTCTGGTCTTTTTTGCAAATCGACCAGATGAATTTCTTACCCATTGGCGGAAAACTTTGAAATGGATTGTGATATTACAGGTCGTGTGGCTTGTGTTTATTCTCCCTTATTGCTATGGTTCTTCAGATGCTAGTGAAGTCTATCGATGTTTCAACTATTTTTTAGAGTCAGAAAAGGAAGGGTTAATGGTATACTTACCAGCTACTTTTGTATTTATGCTAGTGATGTTGCTTATAACCTATTTTATACGGAAAAAAAAATTCTATTCATTTCTGTGTGTCCTTGTATTATTCTTAGGATACCAGTATATAAACAATGCAGTTAACATTGATATATCCGCACAAAAAACGCAGTATGTAAAAGTAAATTCGTTGAATTCCCTAATTAAGGAAATGGATGGAGAAGATATACTTCCAGAAGAAATTTATGTAATTGACACTACAGATAAAACAGATCATCAATTATATTATGGATATCAATTTTATTTATATGACCATAAGGTGATTCCGGACTATCCAGATTCCTTAGTTGAGGAAGCGGTGGTATTTACAAACTCCGGTGTGGTATCCAATCAGGAGTTTTTGAATGCAGGCTATCACTTTATGTGTCTGGATGAAGATGAGTATATATGTGTTAAAGGAGATGAACTTTGGAATACGCTTCTCCCTCATTTAGAAGCTGTAATTTCACAGTGGACAGAGGGGGGAATGAATTCTATGGTGATATCGGGAAATGGCATCCATACAAAGCAAGGATTTAAATCCGATGGTTCAGAGGGTTTTTTCTGTGTCGGTCCTTATCTGAATCTCGAAAGCGGAGAGTATGAAGTAAAGTTTGATATACAATTGATTTCACAAGAGTCGGAATCAATTGGATATGTTGATATATCGCAGGAAAAAGGTAAAATATTAAATCAGTATGAATTATCGAACAGTGATTTTGATGGAACGGGATGTGCCAGCATTGTATTGCCAGTACGTTTTTTTGCGGCAACAGATATTGAATTTCGGGTATATGCAGAAGATGGGGCAGTATTATTGGTTACGAATGTGCAGTATAGAAGGACTTCCCAAATTCAACATATAGGTAATGCGCAGGAAGAAAGTCTGAAAATCATACGAACCTATATGGATTCAATAGGGCTTGATTTGCCGATGTATTTTTTATCCTATTATAATATAGAAAAAGAGTACAGAGATTTTTCCTTGATTAGAAAGGCTTTAGATATTTCAGATATTAATTATATAAGAAGTGTTTCAAAATTCCAAGAGGACTGCTATATTCTAGCGGACAATCGACAAATAACAGATCAGTTATTTGAATTGGTTCCGCAATATATAATTGTATGTAAGGGCGATGACTATACACTATTGCTGTATTCTTCTAAAAAAAATATTTTAGCATTGGAGGCGGCCAATATTGATGTTTTATCAAACAATCAAGGAATTGATGTAAGATATTTTTCCATAGAAGATTTTGGCCAGTATAGTTTAGGACAAGAAAAGATGTCTTTGCCGGCAGGGCAATATAAAGTTGAGTTATCTTTGGAAGCTGCAGTAAAAAGAGATGTTCCCGTGGCAGAATTTCTTGTAACTGCACAGTATAATCTGGATAAACAAATACTTGTTACAGAGTTGGATTTGGATCAATTTAACAGTACTATTGAGAGTATAGAATTTGCGCAGTTTAGTGGTTCCGAACCTGTGATAGTGGAAGTTAGACCTTATATGGGGAATTCGATTGAGTCAAAGGTATACATCCAAAAAATTTCATCCATTCCTTATATTGATTTGAGAACAATGGCATTGGGCAGCAATACAGTTCTCAATCCTGATGGAATTCAAACGGATATAAATGGTGGTTTTCAAATTTATGGTCCATACCAGGTTCTTGCAGTGGGAAAGTATTCTGCAATATTCATCTACGAATGTGAAGAATGGAATCAGGATTTGCTGGGGATTACGGATATAGCAGTCAATGGGAACCAGAAAACACAGATGGAACTATTGGCTTCGGAAGTTGTTGATGGAAAATTGGTTATCGAACTGTCTTTTGAAGTTACAGGTGACGGATCATATGAATTTCGAACATGGACAACGGAAGGTACGAGGCTTAAACTCACTTCAATCGGGCTTGAAAAGAAATAGTTTACCTCGTTCAAGATAGGGCTTCCGCTTATATAAAATAATATGGACGAATATGATACAGAAGGGGAAGGTATGCCATCAATTAAAAAAAATTTTATTTACAATTGTTTTTACCAAATTTTGAGTATTGTATTACCATTGATTACGGCACCCTATATCTCAAGGCTCTTAGGTGTGGAGAATATTGGCATCTATTCTTATACCTATTCTTATGCACATTACTTCGTTTTATTTGCGATGCTTGGATTGAAAAACTACGGAAGTAGAAGCATTGCGATGGCTCGTGATAATAAAGAAAAATTAAGTCAGACTTTTTGGAGTATTTATGGTCTTCAAGTAGCTGTCTCTGCAATTGTGATTGTATGTTATATTGGTTATCTATTCTTCTTTGTGGGAGAGGAGATGCTAGTTTCAGGTATATGGATTCTTTATGTTATTTCGGCGCAGTTTGACATTAGCTGGTTTTTCTTTGGCATTGAAAAGTTTAAAATCACAGTTCTTCGGAGTACCTGTGTAAGTCTGATGTCAGTGATTTGTATTTTCCTGTTTGTAAAGTCCATCGATGATTTATGGAAATATGTACTGATTATGGCCTTGACCAAGTTACTGAATCCATTGACACTTTGGCCATTTTTGAAACAATATGTCCACTGGGTCAAACCATCAGGCAGAGCGATACTCCATCATCTAAAACCCAACCTTATACTATTCACTTCCGTGGTTGCTATTAGCTTATATAACCTTATGGATAAGATTATGCTAGGGAGTATCAGTACGATGACAGAATCAGGATACTATGAGTACACTGAGCAAATTGTTAATATACCATTCGGAATTATTACTGCATTAGGAACTGTGATGCTTCCACGAATTTCAAATATGATGGCATCTGGGAAAAGCAACGAAGTCAATCGGTATATGCGTATGTCGATGAAATATGTTATGTGTATTGCCTGTGCTCTTGCTTTTGGTCTGGCAGGGATAGCACCAGTTCTTGCGCCGGTTTATTTCGGAAAGGAATATATACCATGTGCTGCTCTGATTACGGCGATTGCGCCGTCTATCTTATTCAAGTCGTGGGCCAGCGTGATTCGAACACAATATCTGATTCCTGCGGAGCGCGACAAAGAATATATTACGTCTGTCATACTGGGAGCTGTGATAAATATAGTGATAAATGCAATGTTAATTTCATATATAGGTGCCATGGGAGCTGTTATAGGCACTGTAGCAGCAGAAATCGTGGTATGCTGGTATCAGACGTATACAGTTAGGAAAGAAATAAGCGTTTGGGTTTATTTTAAGAATAGTAGTGTATTCTTGGCTTTCGGTCTTGGTATGTTTGTTCTGGTACGTTACACAGGGGGGCGTTTAGGACTTACAATACAGTCGTTGATACTTGGAATTATAATTGGAGCAGCTTTTTATCTCGCCATGTGTGCTATATATTTCCTATGGTCCAAGGATGATCTTGTGTGGGGGTATATCCAGCGTTTTCAGAAGAATAGGAAAAAATAAGCGGTTTGTAGAAGACTATTTAGGGGAATTATGTGAAAAATATGCTTTTTCGTACTAAGATACACTATAAGTTGAAACTCAAGAAGCAAGTTATAGATTTCCAGGACGAACTATGATATAATAAATTTCTTATCCCTTCTTAGAGAAAGATTGTAGGGATATACAGATATTTTTTCAAAGGAAATATAATATGAAACAATTAAAAGAGCTATTTAATTACCGCCAGATGATCTACAGTTTGGTGAAGAAGGATCTGAGGGGCCGCTATAAAGGCTCTGTCATGGGGTTTATGTGGACCTTTATTAATCCGCTGCTCCAGCTTTTGGTATACAGCATAGTGTTCGGTAAGCTTTTACCGAACAACACTATTCCTAAGTTTTATCTGTATTTATTTGTCGGCTTGGTACCGTGGATATTCTTCTCTTCTTCTCTGAATGTCGGGGCGACCAGTGTTATTGCGTCGAAGGATATGGTAAAAAAGATCTATTTTCCAAGAGAGGTGCTGCCCATTTCTTATGTGACCAGCTCTCTTGTAAACATGCTGCTGTGTTTCCTCGTAATTTTCGGGGTAATGCTGGGGTTTGGTATTAAGCCGGGCAATGAGTTCCATCTGAGTGCGCTGTTATATCTGATACCGGTAATATTGGTGGAATATGTGCTGGCCCTGGGCGGGGCAATGCTTACTTCCGCATTAACCGTGTATTTCCGCGACTTAGAACACATTCTGGGAATTGTGACGATGGCTTGGATGTATGCATGCCCTATTTTGTATCAGCTGGAGCTGGTGCAGAATGCGATGGGAAAATGGTATTACTTATATTATCTAAATCCAATGACGCCGATTATTATCGCGTTCCGGGATATTTTGTATGAAGGACATGCCCCACAGCTAAGTACGCTGGTGAATGCGGCTGTGATGGGATTCGTGGTGCTTATAGTGGGTTACCTGGTATTTCGGAAGCTTCAAAAAGGTTTTGCTGAGGAATTGTAATGATGGAAGAGAAATATGCAATCGAAGTAAAGGACATAACGAAAAAGTTCAAAGTGTATTATGACAAAGGCGCCCAGCTGAAAGAGAAGCTTTTATTCCGCGGCCGCAACCGGTATGAGGAACGTTGGGTGCTGCAGGGAATCAGCTTTCAGGTGAAGACGGGAGAGGCCATCGGTCTCGTAGGCCACAATGGCTGCGGTAAAAGTACTACCCTAAAGCTGCTGACCCGTATTATGTATCCGGACGCTGGAACGATCGAGATGAGAGGGCGGGTGTCCAGCCTGATTGAGTTGGGGGCCGGTTTTCATCCGGATATGAGCGGCCGGGAGAATATATACATTAATGCGGCTATTTTCGGATTGACCAGGAAAGAAATTGACGAACGGATGGAAGATATTATTGCCTTCTCAGAGTTAGAGGCCTTTTTGGACAACCCCGTGCGCACATATTCGTCCGGTATGTATATGCGTCTGGCTTTTTCTGTGGCGATCAATGTGGATGCGGACATTTTGCTGGTAGACGAAATTCTGGCAGTTGGAGATGCAAATTTCCAGGCCAAGTGTTTTAATAAGCTGCGGGAAATTAAGACCAAGGGGACGACCATCGTAATTGTGTCCCATTCTCTGGGACAGATCGAACAGATCTGTGACCGATCCATTTGGATTCATGGGGGGAAAATCAAGGCAGAGGGAACGCCACGGGAAGTGCATCCGGAATATCTGAATTATATGGGTGAGAAGCGCCAGGAGATTGCAGAAAAGGAGCAGGCCCGTAAGGATCAGGACCAGCCCCGTAAGGACAGGGAGGTTCATGAGAACGGCGATTCGGCAGATGCAGGAGGGAATAAGCGTTGGGGGAATGGGTTTGCGCGTATCACCAGGGCAGAACTCCTGAATGCGAAGGATGAACCTCAAAGCGTGTTTGTTACAGGAGAGTCCATGACCCTTGAAATTCATTATCAGGTCAAGAAGAAGGTAGAAGATGCCGTATTCGGAATCGGCTTTTTCCGAAGTGACGGTGTGCAGTGTTATGGAACCAATACCCGGATTGACCAGTTGGCAGAGTTTGCTTTGGCAAAAGACGGGTGTATACGGGTTAAGCTAAATCATGTGGATTTACTGCCGGGAGAGTATTTAATTGATCTAGCAATTGAATCGGAAATCGGCATACCGGTAGACTATTACCGGCAGGCGGTTAAAATGGAGTTCTATTCGCTTCTCCAGGATGTTGGGGTAAGCCGGGTGGATCATGAATGGCAGCTTGATCATTAGGAGATCGGAGGGGGAATTGTGGGTTTAAGGGGAGTGTTTCAGAAGAATTCAAATGGTGATTTTGGACAGTTAGAGAAAAAGGTACAAAAGCACACGCAGTTGTTAGAGGGAATGGATCAATTGCAAGAAAATGTACGGAACCTGAACGCTTTGGTAGAGGGCCTTCCGCAATTGTATGAGAATGTACGGAACCTGAATGCCTTAATGGACGGTCTTCCGCAATTGTATGAGAATGTACGGAACCTGAACGCTTTGGCAGAGGGCCTTCCTCAATTACATGAAAATGTGCGGAACCTGAATGCCTTAATAGACGGTCTTCCGCAATTGTATGAGAATGTACGGAATAATAACCACTTATTGGAGGTTCTTGTTTCGCAATCACAAATGCATGGTGTAAAAATTATGCGTCTGGAAAAGCAGAAAAAGCAACAGGATAGTGTCTCTTCAGTCCAGACAGATTCTTCAGCAACGGGATCTGGGGCAGCACCCGTGCAAGACGGGAATGAGGATTATGGGCAGATTGATTACTTTGACTTCGAAAATTACTTTCGTGGGACAAGAGCGGCGGTAAGGCAAGCGCAGATGCAATATCTGCCCTATTTTGAAAATTGCCGGAACGTTGTAGATTTGGGATGTGGGCGGGGCGAATTTCTAGAAATTCTCCAGGAAAATAAAATAGGTGCTGTTGGCGTAGATTTTTATCCGGAATTTGTAGACTATTGTAATGAGCAGGGATTCACGGCGGTGTGTGAGGATGCGATTTTCTATCTGGAACAATTGGAGGCTGCGGACGGTATTTTTGCCGGACAGTTAGTGGAGCATCTCACCACATCTCAATTGATCCGTTTATGCGAGCTGTCCTATGAAAAGCTGGAAAAAGGCGGATATGTGATTTTGGAGACACCCAATCCGTTTTCTTTATCCATTTATACCCATGCCTTTTATATAGATCCTTCTCATGAAAAACCGGTGCATCCGTATACCCTGAAGTATTTTCTGGAGAAGGCGGGATTTCGCAGCATACAGACACTTTATACACCGAATAGCCGAAGGGATATAGAGATACCACCCATTGTAAGCGATTCCATTCAAAATTTGGACGAATTTAATGCAGTTATGAAACAGGTCAGCGAAGTCCTTTTTGGTAGTCAGGATTACGCAATGATTGCGCGAAAGTAGGAGGAGCATGTGTGAAGATTGTTCAATTGCTGCCAACCATTTCTCTGGGAGACGCAGTTAGCAACGATGCGATTGCACTGAAGCGTACCCTCCGGAGCATGGGATATGAGACATGCATCTATGCAGAGAGCCTTGATGTGCGGCTGCCGGAAGGGGTGGCAAAGCATGTAGGGAAAATGCCTGCCCTTAGAAGATCTGACGCGATCCTATACCATCTGTCTACTGGAACGAGACTAAATTATGAACTTGCCCAAAGCCGGGCGCGGAAAATATTGATTTATCACAATATTACACCGCCGGAATATTTGCGGCCTTATAATGCAGAGGTGGCGAAGCTATGTCAGGACGGATTAGACGGAGCCAGGTTTCTGGCAGATAAAGTGGATTATTGTCTGGCAGTTTCCGAATGGAACCGCCAGGATCTCTTAGAACTGGGGTACCGCTGTCAAATCGATGTACTGCCCATCTTAATTCCCTTTAAGGATTACCGGCGGAGAGAGAACAGCGATGTGATCTGCCGCTATCAGGGGACTGGCACCAATATTTTATTTACAGGGCGTATAGCGCCAAATAAATGCCATGAGGATTTAATTGCATCCTTTTATCACTTTAAAAAATACTATGATCCAAAAGCCCGGTTGTTCCTGGTGGGATCTTATTGCGGAATGGAAGCCTATTATGCTAGGCTTGTGGCCTATGTAAAAGCCTTGGGGGTAGAGGATGTATTTTTTACCGGTCAAGTGAGTTTTGAGGAGATTCTTGCTTATTACCGTGTGGCCGATGTATTCTTATGTGCAAGTGAGCACGAGGGATTTTGTGTGCCTTTGGTCGAAGCCATGTATATGGGCGTGCCGATTGTCGCGTATGACAGCAGCGCCATTGCCGGAACTCTCGGCGGCAGCGGCATCTTGATGAAAGAAAAGAAACCGGAAGCAGTGGCAGGGATGCTGTTACGGCTGACTTGTGACCAGAAGCTGCGTCAGGATGTGGTACAGAATCAATATTTGCGGCTTAAGGACTTTGACGAAGATAAGATACAAAAAAAATTCCTTTCATACCTGACGGAATTTTTTAATAAAGACGCTGGAACAATAAAATAGCCGAGGACAAGGAGTATGGATATGGCGGACACAATAAAACCAATTAATGTAGAAGAAATCATGGGACAGATACGTGCGGAAATTGAGTCGAAGGGATATAATGACAGCCTTTTAAGCTTTCAGGATGTAGACGGCAGTTCGATCCTGCGGGAAATGCAGAATGCAGAGGAGTTCGATATCGGGGAGATGGAACGGGAAGTGGAATTGGCGAACCACCGTGTTAAAATTGCCTGGTATCATCAAGTGGAAGGCAATCCGCTTGCTGTTTTTGTGAAGAAAGTAATCCGTAAGCTGACCAGATTTTTTATTATTCCGATTGTCGAGGAACAGAACCTGTTTAACCATTCAACCGTACGCACGCTGAATCAGATTCTGGCGTATGTTAAGCAGCAGGAAATTGTAATTGGAGAGCTCCAGAGTAAGTTGGATCAGATTCAGAAAGAAAAAAATAGAGGGACATAAGTGAGAATTATACAAGTTTTAACCACGGTATCTTTTGGTGATGCGGTGAGCAATGACGCACTTGCCCTTCAAAAGGCACTGCGGGAAATGGGATACGTTACGGATATTTATGCGGAGCATATAGATCCCCGGCTGGAAGAGGGGCGAGTAAAGAAGATCAAGGAGCTTTCGGGCTTAAAGAAGAAAGATGTGGTAATCTATCACCTCTCCACGGGAACCGAGCTAAATTATGCGGTGGCACAGTATGAAGCCAGAATAATTCTGATCTATCATAATGTGACCCCGCCTCATTTTCTGGCGCCTTATAAACCATACAAGGCAAAACAGTGCCAATATGGTCTGGATGGGGCAAGATATCTTGCCGATAAAGTGGATTACTGCCTGGCAGACTCCGAATGGAACCGGCAGGATCTGTTAGCGATGGGGTATCCATGTAAGATCGATGTATTACCTATTATGATTGCTTTTGAAGATTATGCAAAGAAACCCAATCAAAAAATTGTACAGAAATTTAAAGGAAAAGGTACGAATATCCTGTTTACAGGCCGTGTGGCGCCGAATAAGTGCCATGAAGACCTGATCACTTCCTTTTACTTGTATAAAAAGAATTACAACCCGGATGCACGCCTGTTTCTGGTGGGCTCCTATTCGGGAATGGAAGAGTATTACTCCCGGTTATTGAGCTATGCAGAACAGCTTGGTGTACAGGATGTATATTTTACAGGACATATTAGTTTTGAAGATATGCTGGCATATTATTATGCGGCAGATTTGTTCTTGTGTGCCAGTGAGCATGAAGGCTTTTGTGTTCCCTTGGTGGAGGCGATGTATTTTGACGTACCGATTATCGCTTATGATAGTACGGCAATAGGCTGGACCCTGGGGGGGAGTGGAATTCTGATGCCGGATAAGACCCCAGCGCTTGTAGCAGGAATGATGAACCGCCTGTTGACAGACCAGGAGCTGCGGGAAGAAGTAGTGGAGAATCAGAGGATCCGCCTAATGGATTTTGACAGGGAAACGATTCAGGCGCTCTTTAGGCAGTATATTGAGAATTTTTTGAAAGGGTAGAAACTGTGAAGAAGAAAATTGGCTTTGTGGTTCAGCGCTATGGTCTTGAAGTAAATGGCGGAGCGGAATTGGAGTGCCGTCTGTATGCGGAGCGGCTGCAGGATGAGTATGAAGTGCATGTTTTGACCAGTAAAGCGATTGATTACATGACCTGGAAGGACGAATATACCCAATCCGAAGAATGGATCAATGGTATTTGGGTAAAGCGCTTTTCAGTAGGCCATCCACGTAGTAAAAAGGCTTTTGATGCGATTAATGGAAGGTTTATGAGGGGAGAGCTAAAAGCCGAAGAAGAGGAATCATGGATAGAGGCCCAGGGACCGTATCTCCCGGAACTCCTTGCATACTTAAAAGAAAAGGAAACCGAGTATGCCGCTTTCTTGTTCTGCACGTATTTATATTACCCCACCTGTATGGGTGTAAAGGTATTGCCTCACAAAGCAATTACAATCCCGACTGCTCATGATGAGCCCTTTTTGTGCATGGGAATCTTCCATGACGTATTCCAGTCACCCCGGGCGATCTTTTATAACACGGCAGAAGAAAAGGCATTTATTGAGAAGAGGTACCAGAATGAAGGAATTCCCAACGAAGTGGGGGGCGTAGGGATTGAGGTACCCGGAGAAATTTCGGCGGAGGCATTTCGTGAGAAATATGGTCTTGCGGATTATATGCTTTATGTAGGGCGGATTGACGAGGGCAAGTCTTGCGATGTATTATTCCGGTATTTTATCGAGTATAAAAAGCGTAATAAGAATTCTATGAAGCTGGTTCTGATGGGAAAGAGTGTTATCGAAGTTCCGCAGGATGAAAACATTATAAATTTGGGTTTTGTGAGTGAAGAAGATAAGTATAATGGAATGGCCGGTACTCAGATGCTGGTACTGCCATCGCGGTATGAAAGCCTGTCCATGGTGGTTCTGGAATCGATGGCATTGTCTGTGCCGGTGGTGGTAAATGGGGGCTGTGATGTATTGCAGGGACACTGCAGAAAGAGCAATGCCGGACTATATTACACAAATTATTTTGAATTTGAAGCAGCTGTGAATTACCTCCTTACGCATAAAGAAACGAGGAGCAAAATGGGTGAGAATGGAGTGGCCTATATACGGGAAAATTACCGCTGGGATGTAATCATGAATAAACTCAAGCGGTTAATCCGAGTGGTAGAGGGCGGATCCGAAACAGTGCGGGAGGAAAAGCAATGAAAAGACTTGGGTTCGTAATTCCATGGTTCGGCGAGAAGATACCGGGCGGCGCCGAGATGGCGCTTAGAGGGTTGACCAGCCATCTGGCGGAATCCGGAATGGATCTGGAAATATTGACCACCTGTGTTAAAGAGTTTTCTTCCGATTGGAATGTAAATTTTTACCCGGAGGGGGAGGATCTGGCAGGAAATGTCCGCGTGAGGCGTTTTCCCGTAAGGGTACGGAATACGGAGGCGTTTGATGCCGTAAATTACCAATTAATGCAGGGGCAGCGGCTGAGTGCGGAGGAAGAGCGGATCTATACCGGCGAAATGGTAAATAGTCCCGCCTTGTACCAGTATCTATATGAGCACCAGGAGGAATATGCCTTCTATGTCTTTATTCCCTATATGTTTGGAACCACCTATTATGGCGCCCAGGTCTGCCCGGAGAAATCGGTATTGATTCCTTGCCTGCACGATGAAAGCTATGCGTATATGAAAGTTTTTCGTAAAGCATATTCTCATGTGGCGGGGATGATTTTTCTTGCGAAGCCGGAGGCAGATCTTGCGCACCGCTTATATAATCTAAGCGAGGTGCGTGCGGAGGTATTAGGGACCGGAATCGAGACGAATATTACGGGAGACTCCGGGCGGTTTCGCGAGAAATATGGAATCGGGAGCCCCTTTATGCTATATGCCGGCAGAAAAGATAAAGGTAAAAATGTACACACGTTAATCCGCTATTTTATGGAATATAAGAAACGGAATTCCACGGATTTAAAGCTGGTGCTAATCGGTGGCGGCGAAATAGAGATACCCAAGAAGAGCAGAGGAGACATTCTGGATCTTGGTTTTGTGCCGATTCAGGATAAGTATGATGCATATACGGCGTCCCTTTGCCTGTGCCAGCCATCCCGGATGGAGAGCTTTTCTCTGGTAGTGATGGAGAGTTGGATTTGCCGCCGGCCGGTTTTGGTACATGGAGGGTGTGAGGTTACCTCTTACTTTGCGAAAGTCTCGAATGGGGGACTTCATTTTAAGGACTATTTTGAGTTGGAAGGCTGTCTGCAGTATTTTGAAAGTCATTCCGAGGCAGCCGATATTATGGGGGAGAATGGAAGACGTTTTGTACTTGAGAATTTCTCTTGGGATGTTATTATGGCGAAGTATAGAGCATTCTTTGAGGAACTGTCTGCAAACGATTCGTAGGAGGCATTATGCTGGAATTGTTGCTATTGGTATTGGGAATTGGCGCCTGTTTCGTAGTCATGGCGGTTGTCTACACAGAAGACGGCATAAAATGTGCGGTGTTTTCAACGGCACTTTATTTTGCGTTATATGTAGTGGCTAGTGCCGTGCTTTTCTGGGTGGATTGCTTTAGTATACGGGCTGCGCAGACCGTTTGCCTGATCCTTGGCGGAAGCGGTGCCGTATTTCTTATTATAAAGAAAAAGTTTTTTTTGCGCGCGGTACGGTTTCCTGGCCGTCATTACTGGATTCCATTGCTGACCGTCTGCCTGGTCCTTCCCCTGGTGATTGTGAAGTTCGGCTTCTTTGGAATGGGTCAGGACGAAGGTGTCTACCAGACGCAAGCCATTAATCTCATGTATGGAGTGACGGAAAACCAGCAGGACATTTCAGAGTATGAAGATATCCCCTCGGAACAAGGGCAAAAGGATTTTATGAGACGGGTTCAGGAACGCCTGTCAGGGTTTTATACAGGGACGGAGTTTGGCGAATTTCCAACGTACATGGAAGAGGATTGGTTAAGTCCGGTATCTGGTATTTTTCATGGAATCCCCAATTTTCCTGCCGTGCTGGCATTAAGCGGAAGGATACTGGGGCTTAGTGGGATGTCTGCAGTTCAGACCTTGTTCTGGATCTGTGCCGTCTTTGTAGTATATATGACCGGCAGGAATTTGCGATGGAAGAAAAGTACCTTGCTGCTGGTTGGGGTTTTGACTGCCGCATCTCCGATTATTGTCTGGACAGCTAAATCAGCACTCACAGAGACTTTTCAGGTGCTTCTGATTAGTCTGTTCTTGTATTTTATGACAGAGCGCCGGCGGTGGTCACCCTTGGGGGCAGCCGCAGCCATCGTCACATTTTCATTCTTTCATGTAACGGCCTTTGTATATATGCCTTTATTTGTAGTTCTGTTTTTTCTGACCTATATCCTGAATGGCCGGCGGGTAAACCTGCTGGCCGGAATGGTCAGTGTCCTAGGATTTGGAATTGGATTAACCTTGATGGCATGTGTGAGCCCACGCTACACCTATATGAATCTGGGAAAGTCGCTGTATAGTGTCATTCCTTTTATGAATGATCATAATTGCCTGAAGATTGTGTGGATTGTCGTGTCTCTTTGCGTTTCTTTTCTAGGTGCCTTTTATTGGGGAGGCTGGCGAAAGCGTTTGAAAAAGTTCTTAAAATTACCGGCGTGTGCATGGCTGGTCAGGGTAGTAATTCTTGCGTTGCTTTTGTGGCAGATACGAGTGTTGATGAAGGATGTAATTGCGGAGGGAGGAATACTCCAGGAGCTGCAGAGCCTTACCCTATATGCCTTTTCTTGTTTGACTGGTTTTCTGGCCTTGCCGGCTGCCTGTATAGGATTATTGCTGCACCCGGAGTGGATTCTTGCCGACACAAGGAAATTGACGATAGGAGGGGCATTTTTATACTGCATTTTATTCTACTCGGCATTTCTTACGTCTCACGTGTGGGAGTATTATTATTATGCCAGGTATCTGGCACCCTATATTCCGGTGTTGATACTTTGTGCGGGAATGGTGCTGGACTCCGTAAGAACCCGGATCAAGGCAGCGGTACTGGTGGTTAGTATGGTGGTTCTTGCACCCTTTGAATATGTATTGATGACACAGCAGGATGATACGTATATGCCATGGGATGTTGTGGAAGAAATTGCCGCAAAAATTGGTGAAGAAGACGTTGCCCTGATGGATGATAAGATGATGCGGATTCTGTATCTGCCGATTCGTGCGATAACCGGCGCCAAAGCCTATCCGTGCTTTGAAAATGTATTGGAGCAGGCAGAGTACTATTTGCCGGAAAACGGAGAGGTATACTGTCTTGCGGACGGAGATCTGGAGCTGCTGTTTGATGAGGGCAGTGTGTGGTATCGGAGAGATTATGAAACTTCGTTGGATCTTAATGAGGATAATGGGTTCTATATTCCGCTTCCGCTGAATTTTACCAAGAAAATGGAGCAGGTGGTTTTGTACCGCTACCATAGTGGTGCCGATGCTGCAGAAGAACCATAAAAGAAAGAAAATATTAAGAAAGAAAGCACTAGATTGATTTCCAAAAAGGTGTTACAATATTATACTGTAGTCGTCCTTCGCATGAGGGAAGGGACTATGGAATTCCTTACAGCAAGATGAGATACAAAGCACGATGTATAATGGCCGTGCAAGAAAATGGGGCTGCTCGAAAGTATAGTAAAGAAAAGAGTAATAGGAGGAGTTAGCGGAGTGAAAAGAGTGAAATGGGGGGTAATCTTTTTAGCGGTTACATTACTGGCCGGTGTACCGGCGCAGCCGGCATGGGCTGCAGGTGAATCAGAGACTTCAGTATATGCGGAGTCGACGGCTGCGGAGAGTACGGAGAATCTAACGTCAGATCCCACAGAGATGACAGATCCTGCAGACATAACAGACGCTCCGGAAGTAACCGATACTACGGAAATGACAGATGTCCAGGACGAGCCGGAGGAATCTGTGCCGGCGGAGGAGGTTTTATCGGAAGCAGTCGATCAAAAGACCTTGATGGCTGGGGAAACCGAGATACGTGCATTTGTGGAACGCCTTTATCAGTTATGCCTGGGGCGTGGTGCAGATTCCGTGGGGCTGAATGATTGGACCTCCTCTTTGCAAAATAAAACAAAATCAGGCGCCGAGGTGGCGGCGGGCTTTGTCTTCAGCCAGGAATACATAGCGAAAAAGACAAGTGATGAGGACTATGTAGAGATGCTGTACCGCGTGATGCTTGGCCGTAATTCGGATACATCCGGTAAGCGGGACTGGGTGAACAGGCTTTACAACGGGCAAACCAGACAGGGGATATTTGCCGGATTCGTATACTCCACAGAATTTACTTCTATCTGCGCATCCTATAATATTACACGGGGAGATTACAAATCGGATGATATCCGGGATAAGAGCCCGAATGTAACAGCCTTTGTAAGCCGCTTGTATAGAACCTGCCTGAACCGCAATCCGGATGAAACTGGTTTGAAGGATTGGATCACGCGTCTGTTAAATGGAAATATGCAGGGGGGGATGGTAGCCTGGTCTTTCCTGAACTCGAAAGAGTTTATCGCAAGAGGAATCAATAATAGCGATTTTGTGGATGTCCTGTATCAGGTATTTTTAAACCGCTCGGCGGATGCCACCGGTAAGAAAGACTGGGCAGATGCCTTGAACAGCGGCATGTCACGTATGTGGGTGACCGGTGGCTTCGCGGGATCGCAGGAGTTCCTGAAGCTTTGCTCCTCCTACGGCATTCAGGCAGGCAGCGTAACGTCCACGGAAGCCAGAGACCGGAACCGTGGTATGACTGCGTTAGTGAACCGGTTTTATACGGAGGCGTTAAAGCGGACGCCGGGGGCGAGTGACTTGAATTACTGGACCCAGAGACTTCTGGATAAGTCGGCCAGTGGTTTGGATCTGACGCTGGGATTTTTTATGTCCAGTGAATATCAGAATAAGAAGACTTCCAATGCACAGTTTGTAACCGATTTGTATGCGTGCCTGTTAGGGCGTACACCGGATACGGCCGGTTTGAATGGTTGGGTGAGTGCCCTGAATTCCGGCACTTCCAGACAGGCCCTCTGTACCCAGATTGTGGAGTCTGAGGAATTTCAGAAGCTTTGTAATCAGCTGGGAATCCTGAGGGTCGCAAATGGCTGGGCGGATGGAACCTATTATTATAAAAATGGTCAGAAATTAAGTGGCTGGCAGACGATTGACGGCGCCAGGTATTATTTCAATCCCGCCAATAGCAGTGCGAAGCAGACCGGTTGGGGATATGTAGATGGCTATAAGCTGTATTTTGGCAGTAATGGTATATTAGTAACCGATCTGGAAAGCATAATTGGTGTGCAGTCCTCCTATGTGCTGAAGGTTAATAAGCAGGCAAACGTGGTGACGGTTTATGCTAAAGATGGCAGTAATGGTTACATTATTCCGGTAAAATCCTTTATCTGTTCTACCGGAGAAGCAACGCCATTGGGAGTTTTTAGTACACCGAACAAGTATCGTTGGCATGAACTGATGGGACCCTGCTGGGGACAGTGGTGTACCAGAATTAATGGTGGTGTTTTGTTCCATTCGGTATTTTACAATTCGTATAACAATAATATGAATTTATCCATCAGTGCTTATAATAAGCTGGGAACGACCGCCTCTCATGGATGTGTAAGACTGAAGGCCGGAGATGCAAAGTGGATTTACGATAATTGTAGCCTTGGAACCACCGTAACTGTGTACAATAGTTCTACTCCGGGCCCGTATGGCAAGCCCACTGCTTATAAGCTGGCTTCCTGGCATTCCTGGGATCCGACTGATCCGACGGCTTATTATAAATGCCAGCAGAATGGCTGCCATTAAGCATTCTGTAAAGAGAATAAGAGAGCACTTAAAAAGAGGCAGGCCCGATTGGGTCTGCCTCCAGTGATAAAATGTTTTCGATAATCGAATAAAAGGAGGGTGGAAGGGATTATAAAAGATCGAGAGAATGTCAAGAAAATTGCCGCATATGGATTAAGCATTCTTCTGTTTGCTGCTTATATAGGGATTCTATTCAGTGCCAGGAATCCGCAGGTATCTCTGGAGTACCGTATGTACTATATTGAACATACGTTGGATGCATGGCCAGGAAATGGAGGGTTGCTCTATATATTAGGAACAAAAGAAACCTTCTCGCTGAGTCCGCGGGAACCGGGGGCGTTGAATCGTGTGATGGAGGGCTGGTCTTTCCGGGAAGAATCAGGAAGATGGACGCAGGGAAACCGGGCGTCTGTCCTATATATATTTCCGGAAAAAATAGAGGTGGATCTCGTCTTGGAAATGGAGGTCGTGCAATATATGCAGGGGGTATCGGCCGAAGTTTATGCGAATGACCAATGGATTGGGAGAATGGATGAGGAAACGGGAAAACAGATTTCCATTCCCATACCGAAGGAATACCTGAAGACAGATACCCTGGTCTTATCCTTCCACATCGAAAATCCTGTAAGTCTGGCTGAAATGGGACTCGCTTCCGATGACCGAGCTCCGGGAATAATGATGGGCAGTGCTTTGATTAACAGGAGGATACCATGAGAGCAAAGATGAATATGCTTTTTGCAGAGAGCCAGAAAAAGAATTGGAACATTATGGTTTTTGCATTGCTTGCTGTTACAGTTTCCCGAGTTCTGTTTGTGGCTGTTTATGCGGTATTTGCTGCCAGGTCAGGAAGCGAGGTTCCATTTTTTGATGCCTTAAATCGATGGGATGCTGGTTGGTACAGAGATATTATCCAGAATGGATACTCTTTAGAACCGTCCGGTCATGAAGCGGGAGATGCTGCTAACTGGGCTTTTTTTCCGCTGCTGCCGATGGTTGTTGGATTTTTTCACAAGCTTACGGGGTTGGAAGTCAATCTTGTAGCGTCCACTCTGAATACCTTGTTTTTAGCGGCATTGATTATAATAACCTTTCATTATATAATGGAAACACGTGGATCTGCGGGAGAAGCGGTCGGAGTCAGCATTGTTTTGAGTTTTGGGGCCTATAGTCTCTATTTTTCCATGTTATATACAGAATCCCTTTATCTGTTACTTTTAATGCTGGTTCTATATTTTTTACAGAAAGAAAAATATCTGGCGATGGGAATTGCAGGCGCCCTCTTAAGTGGAACAAGAAATACCGGTGTTATGGTTGTCTTTGCGGTTGGAATTAAAGTTCTTGTGGATTATTGCATGAGTACAAGAGAGCAGAAAAGTGTGTTAGACTTTATAAAGGTTACTTTTAGCAATTGGAAACTGGTGCTTGGTGTCTGTCTCATTCCTTTTGGACTATTCGCCTTTATGGCTTATCTTGGCTGGAAAATGGGAGACCCCTTGGCTTTTTTACATGTACAGGTGGCATGGGGAGGAGAAATAGGGAATCCCCTGGCGGTTCTTTGGAGAGGCTTCAGAAGCTCTTCCGGGAGAGATATTTTCCTGGCTGCCTGCGGAATGGCAGGAATCCTGATTACTGGGTATTTAGTGATACAAAGACGATTTCATGAGGTGGCTCTGGCAATGATACTGCTGATGATTCCTCTTTCCGTACGTCTGCAATCGATACCGCGTTACCTGATAGGAAGTGGAGTTTTTGTGTTGGGAGGAGCAGACATCCTAAGAAAGCTCAATAATAAAATCCTTATCGGACTGGTGCTTACATGTTTTATTTTATTTGAATTTATATGTTTATGGTACTGGTTCGGTGCATCGATTTGGATGTTATGAAAATCATTTTAATAAGGAGACAAGAAGGATGAAATTGCCCAAATTAACCATCGTTATTCCCTGTTACAATGAAGAAGAGGTACTTCCGCAGACCAGTGCTCTTTTTTTGGACAAGCTGCATACATTAATTACATCTAAGCGTATTGATGAAGACAGCCGGGTCATGTTTGTTAACGATGGAAGCAAGGACAGTACCTGGAGTATTATCCAGGAACTTAGTAAAGAAGATCCGCATTATACCGGTCTTTGCCTGTCCCGTAACCGGGGACATCAGAATGCCCTTCTGGCAGGGTTAATGACGGCTAAAGAGGCAGCGGATATTACCATTTCGATTGACTGTGACGGGCAGGATGACATTAATGCGATGGATGCAATGCTTAATGAATATGAGCAGGGCTGTGATATTGTTTATGGTGTTCGTTCCAAGCGTGAGACGGATACATTCTTTAAGCGTACGACCGCAGAAGGCTTTTATAAGGTGATGAAATTGCTGGGGGCTGAGGTCGTATTTAATCATGCCGACTACCGCCTGATGAGCAAAAAGGCCTTGGAAGGCCTGGCAGAGTTTGGAGAGGTCAATTTATTTCTTCGGGGATTGGTACCGCTGGTCGGCTTCCGCTATTCCAGCGTATACTACGAGCGGACCGACAGAATTGCCGGTGAAAGCCATTATCCGCTCAAAAAGATGCTTTCCTTTGCATTGGATGGAATTACCAGTTTATCGGTTAAGCCGCTGCGCATGATTACCTCACTTGGACTTCTGATCAGCCTGGTTAGCATGATCGCGATCGTTATTACCATTATCCAAAAATTTTGCGGTGTTACCGTAACCGGTTGGACCAGTATGATTTGTATTGTGCTGTA
>Ga0153940_1000370_pt1 | contig 24286 bp, 16 predicted proteins | sample TSNJ024MetaG_FD_104736 | JGI IMG/M metagenome (GOLD analysis project Ga0153940, IMG submission 104736) | Attine ant fungus gardens microbial communities from New Jersey, USA - TSNJ024 MetaG | ecosystem: Host-associated > Fungi > Mycelium > Unclassified | place: USA: New Jersey, Brendan T. Byrne...
AAAGATGCGCCGATTGTCCTGCTTGATGAGGCTACGGCATCTATGGACGCCGAGAGTGAAACACTGGTGCAGGATGCCTTGTCTGTTTTGCTTAAAAATAAGACGGTTATGGTAATCGCCCACCGGATGAGAACGATTGTGAACGCCGATAAGATTGTGGTGTTGGATAATGGGCTTGTCAGTGAACAGGGTACTCCTGCGGAGCTTATGGCAAAAGGAGGTCTCTATGCGCATATGGTGTCGCTTCAGCGTTTGTAACCGCCCATTAAAGCGGCCGGCTGGCTGGAAGATGTACCGGACGACCTCCGCCGCTTCCGGCCAATCAATCTACAAGGGCGAGGCAAATGTCCGCTTCTTGTAGATTGATTTTTACCATCCTGTTTAAGAATCAGCTTACCTTATACCCTTCCGCCCGGTTGAGCGCGGCGGCAAGTAATGCTTTATCTTATCGAGCACCTCGTTAAAGTCTAGCGGTTTGCCTACATGGTCGTTCATACCCGCTTCCCTGCATTCTTCAACGTCCTCTCGAAAAACGTTGGCAGTCATGGCGACGATAGGTATCTCCCGGGCGTTCCCGACGTTAAGCTCACGGATGCGCCGCGTCGCTTCCATCCCGTCCATCTCCGGCATTTGCACATCCATAAATATCATATGGTAGCGCTCCGGCTCGTCGCCGAACATCTGCACGGCTTCAATACCGTTTACAGCGCAGACGATCTCCAGCTTCGTCGGCTCCAAAAGGGCCAGTACGATTTCCCGGTTAATCTCCACATCCTCCACTAATAATATGCAATGCCCCTCAAAAGTTATGGTCTCATCAAGGTTCACTGCCGGCTTCGATATGCTTTTCCGTCCAAGATATTCATTGATACAGTCGGCTATGGAAGACGGGAACAGCGGTTTGGGCAGGAATTTATCAACACCGGCCTCCTTGGCATCTTCCTCGATCTCATTCCATTCAATCGCCGAGATCATGATGATCACCGATCGGTTGTCATCGCGTGCTTTTATCTTGCGCGACAGTTCAATACCGTTCATACCGGGCATTCTCCAGTCTATAAAATAAACGTTATAGGGACCTTTTGCGTCGATCAGCCCTAAAGCTTCCTCGCCGCCGGAGGCGGTGTCGCAGGTGATACCAAGTTTATCGGCTATTATAGTAAAATATTCTCTTATTTCAGGCTCATCGTCCACAGTGAGTACACGGACGCTGCTCCAGTTTACTTCGGGGGAAAGCAAGTTGTGGTATTCCTCCGCGCCGCGTCTTGCCAAAATGGTAAAGGCGAATTTTGACCCCTTGCCCAGCTCCGACTCAATCCATATGCGGCCGCCCATGAGCTCAACGATATTCTTTGATATTGCGAGACCAAGTCCGGTTCCGCCAAAATGCCGGGTGGTATCGCTCTCGGCCTGCTCAAAGGAACGGAACAGGCGGGACTGCTGGTCCTCGCTGATTCCGATTCCCGTATCCGTTACCTCAATTTGGATCGTGCATATGCCGTTCACCTCGCCGACAAAATGCGCGTCAAGCCGTATCGCTCCCTTTTCCGGTGTGAATTTTACTGCGTTTGAAAGCAGGTTGGTGATAACCTGCGCAATCCGCTGGTCATCGCCGATTATTGTATCCGGGATATCCTTGTCTAGAAAGACTGTAAAATGCTGCTGTTTTTCGTCTATCCGAAAGATGTTGACAGTTACCACCTTTTGCAGCATTTTTTCAAAGTTGAATTCCACCTCCGAGAGCTGGAGCTTGCCGACCTCGATTTTTGACATATCTAGGATATCATTGATGACGCCAAGCAGGTGATTGGAGGCATCTTCTATCTTAGTAAACGCGTAATCTTTCCTTTCGTGGTCAGACGCCGATTTGCCGATTGTAGTCATGCCGGTGATGGCATTCAGGGGGGTGCGTATTTCGTGGCTCATGTTCGACAGGAAATCACTCTTGGCACGGCTTGCCGCCCGGGCCGTCTCGACTGCGGCGCGTATGTCCAGCGTCATTTCGTTGCGCAGCAGCGCGTTGGCGATCAGCAGGCTGCCGGAATGGAGGATCGCCTCCTCATCCGCAGTGAATACTCTTTCATGGCGGCAATCGTCAAACCCGACGAAGCCCCAAAATTCATCCCGCAAAAATACAGGCACTACCAGGATTGACAGGATGCCTTGCGGGGAAAGCTGCGCCTGTTCCCTTGCAGACATGTCCCGTACCATCCCGTTAACGCACTGCCCGCCGGATAGCTTTTCCTCCCAGCCGGGTACGTTTTCGCTGTAGGATATATCAATCGTAATCTCACTGCCCTGTTGAGGCTCGGTGCCCTCCGACCATTCGTACAATTGCGTGCAGTACAGTTCCCCGTCCACAACATGGTTCTTCCATATGTATACCCGATTGGCGCCCACGGACTCCGCCATCATGCCCATGCAATGCCACAGGTTGCTTTCAAATTCGTCGATTTCAGACTGAAGCAAGATAGTGGCCGCCTCGTTCACAGTGCGGAGCAGGACATCCTTATATTCGATCGCCCGCATCATCTTTTGTGATTCACGCAGGTCGCGGGTGTATCCGGCGACGATATATTCATCCCCGCGGCGGATGCGGACAAGGGTGATTTCCGCCGGTACCGGGGTGCCGTCCAGCTTTTGGTGCATCCACTCAAAAACGGTTCTGCCGTCACGGAACGCGGCATTAATCTTATCCAGGGCTTTTTCCGATGAGAGCCGCCCGTCCGGCTGATATTTTGGAGAAAGCTCAAAAAACCTGTCCAAATACTCCTGCTTATCCCTCAGCTCGAAGAGCTTAACGGCTTCCTCGTTGCAGTCTATATTAATAAAATCCTTGTTCCACAGGTTGCAGCAAAGCGGCGTGGCATCCAGCATGAGCTTGGTGCGCTCATCCGCTTCGCGCATTTTGGCTGTGATTTCGTTGCGGATCAGAGCGCTGACCATCATCAGGCTGGCGGAGCGCAGGATGTTTACCTCGTCCTCGGTAAAGGAGCGTTCCTGATTACAGTTGTCAAAGCTGACAAAGCCGACAAAACGGTTCTGCAAATGGACCGGTATCACCAGAACGGACTGAACGTTGTACGGCATCAGCCGTTCCCGTTCGGTTTGCGACAGTCCTGCAAGCGGGCCGTTAACGCATTCCCCCCGGGCAAACCTCGATTCCCATTCAGGAATACTTTCGAAATAGAAAAGGTCCGTCATGGAACGTACAGGGTTTCCCTGCTCCCCTGCATCGTTCAGCCATCCAAATTTCCGGACATAGCATAGTATGCCGTCCCTCATCTCGTTTTGCCAGATATAGATGCGGTCAACGTCCATACAGCGGGCCATCAGTTCCATGCCTTCCCGCAGTGATTTCTCAAATTCATTCTCATCCGCCGATAGCAGAACTGCGGCGGAGCTGTTCACCGCTTTAAGCAGACGCCCTGCGTCTTCCGCTATTTCAAGCAGCTCTGTTGAACGGTTTGCCATGTCGTTCATATTCGAAATCATCATATTGAGGCGCTGTTCCATAAACCCAAATTCGTCTGTTTCCGTGACCTCGATCCGTTCTGTTAAATTTCCCGAGGCGGCCAAATCAGCAAAGTGGTTTACTTTGCTGATGATCCTGCGAAGATATTGAATTACAAGCAGAATACCCATTATAATGAGTATCAGTCCTATTACGGGAATAACGGTCATGATCAAAAAAGAGCTGAGCGCGGACGAACTAATCTCGCTCTCCTCAATTGTTACAGCAAGCGTCCAGTCGACGTTTGCCATGGTCGTGTAATAGACCCTGACCTTTTCGCCGCCGATCAATGCAGTTGTGGTGCCGGAGTCGTTTTTGAGCAATTCACGGCCCAATTCTGCCAGCGCAGTATCCGTGTCCGCCTGCATCTTATCACCTACGTTTTTACCTTCCGCAATAAACGATATGTACTCTCCATCCGCGTCCAGAATAAACGCCTTCCCGGTCTCTCCAACCGATATGCCGCCAACAATTTTTTGTATATTCTCAATATTCATATCGGCCGTTCCCATGCCGATAAACCGCCCGTCCGCATCGTAAAACGCCTTTGACGCGGTTACCATGGTTATCGTGGAGAACGGGTCGTAGTACACTGCTGACCATACGGTTCCTCCATCTGAGTTTTTTCCTTTTATGTACCAATCCTCCTGAAAGTAATCGGTATAGTCTGCATACTGGGGAGTGTAAAAAACCTCGCCGTTTTCAACATATAAAAAGGGTCCGAAATAATAGGAACCGGCATCAAATACATATGGCTCGAACCATATGCCGCCGCCATATGTATTTTCATTGGACGTTATGACCTCGGCCAGAAAATCCTTGTGTATATCGTCGTCAAACGTTTCAAAGCGCATTCTTGTGCCGTAGCTGGCAAAATGCGTGGCCACGGCTTCGTTTTTGTTCAGCTCCAGCTGTATCTCCAAAACGGCCGCCTGCAGAGACTCGTTCATTTTTTCATTGATTGTTTCGTTAATTCGGGAATTGCTCGTATAATAGCTAAACACGGCAAACGATATCATAGTTACGATAACGGTTGGAATGACCATGGCAAATATTCTGTTTGCAATGGATTTAATTTTCATGGCAGGTACCCTCTTTTCGTTGTAAGACTTGCATATAAAAATATACCTCGATTTTGGACATATCGGCAGCTTGATAAAGATTTAAAGTCGAAAAATTCTGTCATTAAGCATAATTATATACTAATTCCAAAACTATAGCAACATGCTTACGGTAGTGACATGGCAGTGACAATACTGTTTGTTGCGGTTCACGTGTGAATCTAAAAAGTTAAACATGTGGGCAGCCAGGGCAGGCTTACCTTGATTACCTGCCGGATAGTTTGATCATTGGTATGCCTTGACTTCACATATCTCTCAGTACATAATTGTATTATAAAAAGGCTTACACCACTCAGCACAAAAAGTCATGAAGTATAGGAATATTTCCTCTATAATCAGTGCAATGGAAGGAGGGCAGAAAATGGATTGGATCACAGGGATACAGCGTGCCATCAACTATATGGAAGCGCATATCATGGAATCTATTGATTATGAAGAAGCTGCGAAACAGGCATATTCGTCCAGCTTTCATTTTCAGCGGGTCTTTGGCATTCTGTGCGGCTTCACTATGGGTGACTACATTCGTATGCGGCGGCTTTCCATGGCGGGAAAAGAGCTGTCATCATCCGGCATCCGAGTGATCGACGCTGCGCTCAAGTACGGTTATGATTCACCGGAAAGCTTTAGTCGGGCATTCACCCGGTTCCACGGCGTATCACCCTCCCAGGCTAAGCAGGGCGGCGTTGTACTCAAATCCTTTTCTCCGCTTTTCGTAAAACTGATTTTAGACGGAGGAAACATGATCAATTACAGGATCGAGACAAAAGATGCGTTTCAACTTGTTTGCAAAAAGCTGCGGACCCCTTACGAAACCGAAATGACATCGGAACAGATCATCACACGTTTCTGGCAGGAATGTGTCGCTGACGGTACCACTTTTGCATTGGGCAAGTATATCTCGGAGAAAGATATTTTCAAGAACTGTATTGTCGGAGCAAGCTTCGGCAAGGACACAACAGATGCCGAATTCCCCTATGCCATCGGCGCTCATTATAATGGGACTCCGATTACTGATGTTGGCCTGAAAGTGGAAGAAATTCCAGCCCACACCTATGTTGTATTCACTTGTATTGGTAAGATGCCGGAGACGTTTGTGAAGCTTTATCAGCAGATTTACAGTGAGTTTTTCCCAACCAGCGAATATCAGCCTTGCGGTGGTACGGATTTTGAAGCCTATCCCTCTGCGGATGTGACGGATCCTTACTATACCTGCGAAATCTGGGTTGCAGTGGAAAAAAAATAATGTTACGGCGAAAAACCACTCCAAACAGGAGTACTCTAGGAAACTCACAAATCCGCATACAGTGAGTTTCCTAGAGTGCTCAACAGGTAAAGGAGGAAACCAAATCATATGAATCAAGAAAAAATGATAGAGTTAGAAAAGACAATAAACAATTACTACGGCAATATCGCGGGCATCATTGTACTAAAAAACGGTAAAACACTATATGAAAACTACTTTAACGAATGCACTTCCGCAAGCCGCATCCATGTTTATTCAGTATCAAAAAGTATTATTTCCATATTGATCGGGATTGCCATGGACAAAGGGTACATCAAAAGTATCAACCAGAAAGTATTGGATTTTTTTCCGGATTACACAGTTAAAAGAAGAGAAAAGACAATACAGAATGTTACACTTAGGGATTTGCTGACAATGACAGCTCCGTATAAATATAAGTTTGGACCCTACACTTACATAAAGTATTTCATGAGTAATGACTGGGTAAAATTTACGCTTGATTTATTGGGAGGTAAGGGGCAGATAGGGGATTTTAAATATACCCCCCTCGTAGGACCGGATATTTTGTCAGGCATTCTTGTAAAAGCAACCGGACAATCGGTGTTTGATTTTGCAGCAGAAAATCTATTCTCACCATTGAAAATTACTGTTGAGAGTAATGTGGTTTTTCATAGTGCAAAGGAACAAAGCGCATTTAATAAAGCTAAAAGTATCAGTGGCTGGGTTGCTGACCCAACTGGAATAAATTCAGGGGGATGGGGTCTTACTCTCTCTCCTGCGGACATGGCAAAGATAGGTCAATTATGCTTAGACGGCGGAACGTGGAATGGAAAGCAAATTGTATCGGCCAGGTGGATAGAGGAGAGTACAAAGGAACATAGCCGATGGGAAAAAATCAATCTTCCATATGGATATTTATGGTGGATCATTGATGATAAAGAACATGCCTGTGCAGCTATGGGAGATGGAGGAAATGTGATTTATTTCAACACAAAGAAAGGCATCGTAGTTTCTATTGCTTCTCTTTTTGTGCAAAATGCAAAAGATAGAATAGAACTTATTAAAGAGCATATTGAACCAATGTTTGAAAACTTATGAACCTGCGTTGATCGTATGAAATGCATGAGGGAAGCCGGAAAAAATAAAGGATGGAATCAATGGACGAAAAAAAGCAATTTGAACTGAATATTGTTGGCAAGGTGATGATTGGCGCAAATGGCCCGGAGATAAAAATTCATGAGGATTTCGTTCCTGCCATGAAATATTTGTCCATGTTCAGCCACGCCATATTTTTGTTTAATGACGGATGCACAGCTCCCTTCAAAGCGCTGGTGTCTGCGCAAGCACATGTGGATGAGCGTAGCGGGATAATCCGGCTGGATAGGGATTGCAGCTTAGAGGAAGGCAATATCATTTATGATATTAAGCCATATATGCCCTGTGAGGACAGGCTGCTTGACAGTTATGCGCCGTCTGATGCAATGGCAGATACCGCTTGCGCCAATGGTGGTTATGAGAAAGCTTCAGTCCCTCCCTGCGGCATGGTCCGCAGAGAGCAGGGGCGGTATTATCTGTATCCCGATTCCTTTGATGAAACAGCGAAGACTATTTTGGATTGCAGTCATATAAAGGTTTTTTGGTGGTTTTCCCGCTTTGACAAACCGGAATTTCGCAGATCGACACAGGGCGACCCGCCCTATGAAAACGCGCCCCGAAGCGGAGTGTTTGCCACCCGTTCACCGGTTCGCCCCAATCCCATTGCACTGACCATGGCGCGGGTATTGGATATTGACCGGGAAAACAGACGCATTGAAGTATCGGAATTGGATTGCTTTGACAAATCACCGCTTATTGGTGTGAAGCCATATATCGCACGGAGTGATAAAATCGAAAACGCAACCGTTCCGACATGGCTTGCGCACTGGCCCGATCACAATAAAACAAATTCCCGGGTTATGAATGGGCCTGTTCAAATAAGTGATGATAACAGCATTTTGCTGGACAAATATCTTCCTGGCGGATTGGGTTTTGACAACGGTTCATTTTTCAATGTCCCATCGGTACAACCCCGCAGCCACGACAGAATAACCGTTTGCGGTGCCAGACAAAACAACTTGAAAAACATTCATGTTGTCATCCCCAAAGGGAAACTCACGGCGGTGGCCGGTGTGAGCGGCAGCGGAAAATCCAGTTTGGCCTTTGATACCCTGTATGCCGAAAGCCGGCTGCGCATTTCTGAAACCTCCGACGGAATGGAAAAACCGGAGGTAGACAGCATTACCGGCTTGCCGCCCGCTGTGGCTATCGCACAAGGCTCTATCGGGCGCAATCCCCGCTCCACAGTAGGTACATTTACCGGCATTGGTGATAGGCTGCGGCTGCTTTACGCCTCTGTTGGACAGCGCCATTGCCCGGAATGCGGCAAGCCGGTACAGCCCAGAAGCAGGGATGAGCTGACAGAGATCATGAAAAGCCTGTCAGACCACGCGTTGGAGGTCTACCCGTACAATAGCGAAAAAGCGATATTTACAAACGAGACCGGCGGTGAACCTGCCTGGACAAAGATTGTGGACAGCGCCTTGGACGCGGGAAAAGGAGCCTTCACCATTATCATTGACAGTAAAGATGAAATATTACTGCAAACCCGGCATATATGCTATTGCTGCGGCCATATTCTCTTTAAAATGACGCCGGCCCTGTTCAGCTTCAATAACCCTGAGAGCATGTGCCCTGTGTGCAACGGTCTTGGAAAGACTGTTGCCATTGATCCGGCCCTGGTTGTGGCGCGGCCCCATGTATCCTTGTTGGATGGCGCTTCCGATTATTGGGGCGATATGCGCGTTTTTTCTAAAAACCCTACGGCCAACTGGATGCGCGGCGAGCTGCTGGCTCTCGCGGAAAGCCGGATGATTGATTTGGAGCTGCCGTGGAATGAATTGCCGGAGGAATTTCGTAATACGGCGCTCTATGGCAATAATGGTGAAGAAGTGAGTTGGAACTATGTTCATCCCAAAAATGGACGAAGCGGCACCATTAAAAGACCGGTGGCAGGGGCGATTCCGACCCTGACCCGGTTGCAGCAAAAAGGAGGCGGTTCGGCGGACCGTGTTGCGCAGCAGTTTATGCGGCAGCTGCCATGTCCCGCTTGCCACGGTGAACGCCTTTCCCCGGAAGGACGGATGGTGACGCTGGGCGGTGTCCGGTTTCCCCAGGCGGCTGCCATGACGGTGCAGGAATTATCAGACTGGATACAAGAACTGCCCGGCAAGCTGAACGCCCATCTGGCAGGCGTTGGCAGAAGCATGATTCTGGATATCTATAAAAAGATACAGCAGCTACAGTCAATAGGTCTTGCATATCTTAGCCTGGACAGGTCGATCCCGACGCTGTCCGGCGGTGAGATTCAACGGCTCAAGTTGGTGGCGCAAATGGGTCTTGGACTTTCGGGAATGCTCTATGTGATGGATGAACCGACCGCGGGGCTTCATCCCCGTGATTATCCAAGCATCCTCCAAGCGATGAGGGAACTGCGGGAAGAAGGAAATACCGTACTGATGGTAGAGCATGAAGAAGCCCTCTTGCGCGGTGTTGACCATCTGATCGAAATCGGGCCCGGCGCCGGGCAGTATGGCGGAGAGGTCGTGTGGCAGGGCAAGCCGGAGGATATTACTTACGCAGACACGCAGACCGGGCAATTTCTGTCGGGGCGGCAGCGTATCAAACGTGAACCGCGCCCCATGGCGGAACATTGGGTGCAAATCTCCGGAGCGAAGGGAAACAATCTTCAAAGCATCGATGTGATGTTTCCCAAAGGCCGCATTACCTGCGTAACAGGTGTAAGTGGCTCGGGAAAAAGCACACTGACTTCTGAAGTAATCGCGTCAGCCATTGAAAACCTGATTGCTAAAAGACCGGCAGGGCCTTACTGTGACACTATTTCGGGAGCAGAGGATTTCCGTAGTATTGTGTACGCATCACAAGTCCCGATTGGCCGCAGCAGCCGGTCCAGTCTCTCTACCTATATGGGGCTGTGGGATGAAATCCGTCCATTATTTTCCGGTACGAAACAGGCAATGGATGCGGGGTTTACAGCGTCGGCGTTTAGCTTCAACAGCAAGGAAGGTCAATGTGACGCCTGCAAAGGCGAAGGCTGGCAGGTCACGGCAGTCCCTTTTGGGGCGGATATTCGGGCCACTTGCCCGGTATGTGGGGGCAAACGCTTCAAAAAAGATGTGCTGAGTGTGCTTTATGAAGAAAAAAACGTGTTTGATGTTTTGGAACTGTCGGTAACGCAAGCCCTGGTTTTCTTCGCGGGCCTGGATAAGATTACAGGTATTCTTCAGGTTCTGTCAGAAGTCGGCCTGGGATATTTGAAGCTGGGACAAAGCGCCGTTACCTTTTCCGGAGGCGAGGCTCAGCGGGTGAAACTCGCCAAAGCCCTAACCGGGAAACAATCCGGGAAGGTGTTGTATATCCTCGATGAACCGACATCGGGCCTGCATTTTTCCGACATTCAAAACCTTCTTGCACTGCTCGACAGGCTGGCTGCAAGGGGACACACCTTACTCCTTGTCGAACACACCCTCGATGTGATCCGCAATGCCGACTGGATCATTGACCTTGGGCCGGAAGGCGGAAATGCCGGAGGGCGGGTTGTGATCCAAGGGACACCGGAGACGGTTCGGAATTGCTCTGACAGCTACACCGGCCGATTGATTTGAAGAAAATATTCGTATTGAAATTGGTTTTTCAACTTATGAAACCAACGTACTGTCCCGTTCATAAGAAAAACAGATTAACGTACAAAGCCTGAGAATTAGCTCTCAGGCTTTGTACGTTAATATTCCAATGCATTCTCAATTGCCTTTAAGTATGCTTTTGATGTAACGGTGGCACCTGACACGGTATCAATATCAGTGCTCTGTGCCTCAATAACACGCATAATTATATCATCTGAACAATTGGTTGCTCCCTCGGCCATAACATCTTCAACAATATCGATATCTACAATCCTATGATTTTCCACATGTACAGTTACAGTATTCGACCAGCGTTTGAAATTATAAGTTCCTGTGTAACTGCCATCAGATATGGCAGCTAAATCTATGCCATTTAAGGCAACCTTCTCGCCTTCAGACAAACCGTCAGTTACTTTCAAAAACATGACAATAAGAATAACTATTATAACCGCGAGTACTCCTAACAACATTCGTTTACGCCTTCTCATATTTTAACACTCCGGTAAACTCATTAATTTTATCATCTGAAATATTATTCAGATACTCAGATTGCTTAGCTGCCTTTTTAACGATAAACCTACCAATAAAGCCGACTTTTTTCGGATCATAAATGCCCCCCAGAAAGGCTGTTGCAGTTGCTGATTTAAGAAGATCGGCAGAAAAGTTATGGGTAAAATATTCGTTATCAGGTTTAAATCCGGACAAAAATAAGCCCAGTTTCTTTTTGCATAATTCAGTGGTGTTTTGTGATATATATTCTTTGGCTTCTCCTCGAATCATTCCGGCATATAGTGAACTGCCGATGATGATGCAATCAAAATTCTTAAGCTTAGGTATCTTATCTTTTTTTAAATTACAGACAGTTGCTTCGGTCATTTTCGCAGCGATACGATTAGCAATTTCGCCGGTGGCTCCGTGTTTGGTGGCATAAAGAATTAATGTTTTCATAGGCGTAATCCTTTCAATAAAATATCAAGTTGACGATTCATCAGGTTATCCATATGTTCCTTTGAAATGTTTTGTTCGATAATAAGTCTGGATAGTAAGCCAAACATGGCGCTCCAGAGAGCCTGTGCAGTGAGTTCAACATTACAAGCTTTAAATATGCCTGTGGATATGCCGGCTTCTAATGCCTGGATAAGACCTCTAAAAGCCGGACGGTTTTTAAGGATACCTTCTTCCAATACGGCGGTGATCTCCAAAACCTGTGGTGAGGAACTAAACATCATGGCTTTATAAAGTGAAGACCATTCAAGGCAATTATAGATATAACTTTTCATTGATGCACGGATGATTTCATCGGGAGGTAAATGCGTATCTACCGGTTTTACGGACTTAATGATTCTTTGATATCTTTCTTGTAAAATGCATAAAATAATGTCATCTTTACTTTTAAAATAATGGTAGATGCTTCCTGATGAATACCCCATTTCATTGGTGATACGACGAATAGATAAGGCTTCCAGGCCTTCTTCTGAAATAATACGTTGGGCAATGTCAAGTATAGAGTTTCTTATTTCTTCAGACTGCATCTGCTGGCGTTTTCTGGACATATGGGCTCCTATTTAAACGGTGTTTAATAATTGAACCATGATTAATTGTATGAGAAAATATATGATTTGTCAAGCTATTATTGCAATATTACTAATTAATAAGAATGTGAAAGATTTTGAGAAAAATGTGAAATGAATTGCAATTGTCTTGTTAATGATAGCGTGATAACTTAAAGAAAAGGAGGTACGTAAAATGGAGATGATGAAGGCAGTTGCAGTTCTCAAAGCCGGAGATGTACGTGTAGTGGATAATGTTCCAAAACCAATTCCGGGAGAATATGAAGCTTTGATTAAAGTCTATGCTTGTGGAGTTTGCAGTGGGACAGACTCACAGATAATAAACGGTACATTAGAAACTGCATTTGGTGGGTATCCAACGGTACTGGGTCATGAAGGGACCGGGGAAGTAATTGCAATTGGGAAAAAAGTACGCAATATTAAGATAGGAGACCGTTTTATACACCCTAATTTATATCCGGATGTAGGTAATGGGTATTCAAAGACACATGGAAGTATGGCTGAATTTGGACTAGTCTGTGATCGCCAAGCTATGAAGGAGGACAAATTTGATGAAAAAGATATTCCTTTTCCAAAACAACATAAATTTCCGAATAGTATAAGTTTTGTTGATGCAGGTGTTTTGCTTTCTCTGGCAGAATGCCATAGCGCAGTAAAAAACTTTGGAGCAAACCCAGGCAATGATATTTTAATATATGGTGCAGGCCCGATGGGAATCGCACTTGCAATGTTCTGCAAATTACAAGGCGCAGATACGGTTGTTCAAATTGATAGTGTACCCGAAAGATTGGCAGAAGCAAAAAGGATTGCGAAAGTTGATCAGGTCATTAATTTTGCAAGTGAAAATGTTGACGAAGCACTGCATGGAAAAAAATTTGATTTGGTAATGGATGCGGTAGGATTTACCAGCATTTTATATGAAGGCAGTGCAAGACTTAAGCCAGGAGGAAAAGTGTGCTCCCTTGGGGTACTGAAAAAAGATGATAGAATGATTGACACATCCAGGCTACAGTGTAATACATCACTGCATATGCTGAATTTTCCTTATGGTGAATATGATGTAATGCATGAAACTATCGCACTGATTGAAAGTGGAAAGGTAAATCCAAAAGATTTCTACTCACATGTAATTCCTTATGAACAAATAGAAGAGGCATTACAACTTGTTAAAGATAAGAAAGCACTTAAAGTAATTTTAACAATTCAAAAATAACCCAAAATGCCGGTAAGTGTATATTTCATTTACTGGCATTTCTGCTGCTCAATAGAAATCAATATCGTAGAAAAATTAAATACTGGAGTAAAAATGTTTATTTGCATTTGGAATAGAGGTTGTTACAATTTAATCATCTTAGAGGAAAGGCCGATCCCTAAAGGAGGAACAAATATGAATGATGATCTTGAGCAACTGACAGCGTTGCTGACAAATGCAGCATTTGTAGACTTGTCACCAACAATAGAGCATAACATGCCGAAATGGCCTACTCACCCACAGATTATCGTAGATCCAACGGTGACTCATGAACATGATGGGTATTACTGCCAGACATTAGTAATGGGTGAACATTCCGGAGCACATGTAGATGTTCCGGCCCATATCATATCAACGATGATGGATAAAACAGTGGATACGTATCCGGTTAACATGCTATTTGGCGCAGCCATAACTTATGATCTTCAGCCATTAGGTGCAAAGCCGGGTCAGCGCATCACCGCGAAACAGATTCTAAAGATAGAAGAACAGATGGATGACAGCGCAAAGGAAGGTGATATAGTTTTGCTTAATTTTGGGTGGCAAAAGTATTGGACACTGGAAAAGGAATGGAAGTATTATGCAACAAATGAACCGGGGCTTGATGAAGACGCAGTTAGGTTATTTGCTGACCGCAAAGTTAAGGCGGTAGGTTCGGATACCATTGCATGTGACACACCAGTACAAGAGGGGTATGAGATGAAGTCTTTCGGACATCAAAACTATTGGCTGCCCAATGAAATATTCATCATGGAAATGCTGCATAATTTAGATAAGCTTCCTGTACGGTGCTATTTTGCGGCATTGCCGTTGAAGATTAGAAATGGATCAGGATCGCCTATTCGTCCGGCAGCGATTATTGTATAATGAAAAAGGAGGAAACAAGAATGAAAAACGGATGTAAAAGAATCTTTACAGTATTACTTGCAAGTGCAGTTCTGGTGACAACGTTTACGGGATGCGGCGGCACTGCGGGGCAACAAAAAGAAACGAATAAGGAAACTGATACAAAAGAGGAAGGTGCAAAAACCGAGGAAAGTTCAGATGCAGTTCTTAACCTTGAGAGCACCTATGCAGGTATTTCAGATGAAAAGGCATACATTGATATTAATGAACTTCCCCGGCCAACGGCGAACAAAGAATATGTTATTGGTCTGGCAATGTTGAATGTTAACACAGGTTTTTTTAAATCCCTTGCCGATTCCTGCAAAGCAGAAGTAGAAGCTATTGGTGGTAAAGCGCTTTTGGCAGATTGTGAAAGTAATGCATCAAAACAAGTATCGCAGATTGAGAATTTTATTGCACAAAAGGTTGATGCAATTATTGTAAATCCGGCGGATCCTCAGGAAGCAGTGAATATTGCACTAAATAAAGCATATGATGCAGGAATCCCGGTAATTGCGGTTGATTTGCCACCGGATGAAGGAGCAAAATATTTAACTGCATGTGTAACAGACGCATATCAGCTGGGTTACTTAGTGGGTGAAGAATTAGCAAAGCAAATGCTTGCAAACAATAAAGGTGAAGTCGAATATGGTATTATTGGCGGAACAGAAGGCAATTATATAGCGTCAAATCGTAATCAAGGGGCCAGGGATGCAATTAAAGCAGTAGATACAGAAGGACGTTTAAAAGAAGTATCTTTCCTATATGCGGGGGATTATTCCGAGCAGTCCGGGATGGAAACGGCAGAAAACATGTTGGTTGCTAATCCGAATCTTAAGTGTATTATTGGCACATGTGATGCCCATGTAGTTGGTGCATATGCCGCGGCAAAACGACAAGGCCGTGACGAGAGCGTCATTATGGGGGCTGTTGACGGTTCAAAGGCAGCGGTAGAGATTATGCAGGCGGGAGGTTCCATTAAAGCATTGGGTGTAAATAGTCCGATTGTAGTTGGTGAGGTTGCGGCACGTACAATAGTGAATCTGCTAAACGATCCTACACAGATTCCAGCATCTAAGCTGATGGCGATGCAGCCAGAGCTTCTTACACCAGATAATTGTGAGAGTTTTGAGGGATTTTAACACTTTGTAAATGTATGGTTTTAGAGCACCTTGCGATAAATGTCAAGGTGCTCTGCTTATACCTGCATAATATGATGAAAGGGCTGTACGACATGAAACCAATTTTAGAATTAAAACATATAGACAAAAGATTTGGTGCGGTGCATGCGCTAAAAGATTTTTCACTTGAGATTGTCGAAGGAGAAATGCTTGCGCTTGCAGGAGAAAATGGTGCCGGAAAATCTACACTTATGAAGGTGTTAACAGGTGCTTACCAGAAAGACAGTGGTGAAGTATGGTTTTCCGGGAAAAAAGAAGAGTATAGCGATACAATTGCAGCCAAGAAATTAGGTATCGCTCAGGTATACCAACAAGCTGAATTGGTGCCGGATTTAACAGTAGCTGAGAATATCTTTTTGGGTGAACCTCTTATGAATGGAGTAGTTCGATGGAAAGAACTTTTTTTGCAGGCACAAGTTATTTTAAAAGAGTACGGTATTCCAATTGATGCAAGGGCAAAAGTAAAAACCCTAAATGTTGCCAATCGGCAGTTAGTTGCCGTTGCAAAGGTGCTTAAGCGAGAACCCAAATTATTAATACTAGATGAGCCAACGGCAGTGTTATCAGATCAGGAAGTTGCAATTTTGTTTCGTTTAATTAAGATTTTAAAACAAAAAAACGTCACAATGATTTACATTTCACATCGTTTGGAAGAACTATTTCAGTTATGTGACCGCATTGCAGTTATGCGAGATGGCACCCTGATCACAGTACTTGATAATGTGCATTTAACCAAAGCAGATTTGATCGTACATATGCTCGGGCATCGTGTTGATACAATGTTTCCGGATAAGGCAATAGATATTTCAAAGGATGTTGTACTCGAGGCAAAGGGAATAACAACTGATAAAGTAAAAGATATTTCTTTTAAGCTTTATAAGGGTGAAATTTTAGGTGTAGCAGGACTGGTAGGTAGTGGACGAACGGAGATGGCACGTGCACTTTACGGACTTGATAAAATAAAGTGCGGTAAAATTGAAATCTGTGGGAAGGAAGTTCGAATGCGGACACCGGTTGATGCGGTAAAAAATAAAATTTTTTTAGCACCGGAAGACCGAAAAGCAGAAGCCCTTGTACTTGTTCGTTCTATTCGGGAAAATATAACTTTGTCAAATTTCAGGCGAACAACTAAAAAAGGAATTATTCAAGGACATAAAGAAAAGGTTTCTATTGAATCCTTAAGAAAAGATTTACATATAAAGACGGATTCAATAGAATCTGCAGTGAATCGATTATCTGGCGGCAATCAGCAAAAGGTGGTGGTAGCAAAGGCAATAGCAGCACATCCGGATATTCTTATATTTGATGAACCTACACAAGGAATAGATGTTGGTGCAAAGGCAGAAATTTATATGCTCTTAGAGAATTTGCGAAAAAGAGGTATGTCCATTTTGGTGATTTCATCTGAAATAGAAGAATTACAGGGGTTATGTAACAGATTGATAGTTATGAGAAATGGTCAGGTGGTAGGTGAAATTAGAGAAAATTTGGACAATAGCAAAAATATACTAAGTCTGATGTATAGGAGTGAAAAAGTATGAGTGAAAAACCAATGGGGACAGATATAATTGAACAAAAAAATGAAGTAACGTTAAGAATTAAGCATTATATGAAAGAACAGGCAATTCCCCTGGTTGTTTTGTTTCTGATGGCAGTGATTGCGTCTTGTATTTCGCCGGTTTTTCTATCAAGACCCAATGCATCGAACATTGTGGTGCAGGTCGCATTGAATATGATAGTTGCGATGGGGATGTTTGTTGTTATTTTGACCGGTGGTATTGATCTTAGTGTCGGTTCTGTAGTGGCAGTATCGGGAGTATTAGTTGCTGGGTTTATGCAAACTATGCCAGCTGTCATTGCGATACCGGCAACAATTGCCATTTGCACATTAATTGGATGTTTTAATGGTTTGATAGTGGCAAGATTGCGAATAGCACCATTTATTGTGACGCTTGGGATGATGAGTTTTGCACGTGGTATTGCCTATTGGTATACGCAAGCTGTACCGATTTCGTGGTCAGCTACATCAAGTGCTGATTTCATGTATTGGATAGGTTCAGGAACAATTGGATCAGTACCGGTTATTTGTATCGTATGGCTGCTAATGATTATTATTACCTTCTTACTAATGCGTTTTACTGTAGTTGGACGCATTATGTATTCTTTAGGTGGTAATGAGGAAGCGGTGAAGCTAAGTGGTATTAGCGTGGCTAAGTGGAAGGTGTTTCCGTATGCATTTTCTTCTTTCTGCTGTGCGCTTGGAGGTATACTCTTAACAGCACGCTTAGGAGTTGGTGCGCCAACAAGTGGAGAAGGATTAGATATGGATGCGATTGCATCTGTTGTAATCGGTGGTGTAAGTTTTTCTGGTGGTTCAGGTAATGTGTCCGGCGTTGTAATTGGTGTGTTCATATTGGGAATTATCAACAATATCTTGGATCTTATGAATGTGCCCAATTATCCTCAGTTGATGTTAAAGGGGGCAATTATTGTGGCTGCCGTAATATTATCTACGATTCGTGATAAAAAGCGTTAAAATGTGAAATGAATTCATGAAAAAGTGAAAGCAATCAGCATTGATGGGAGATAGAATCTGAATTATCATTTAATTATAGAAATAGTAAAGGAGTAAGGGACATGATTTGTGTTAATGAAATGAAAGTAACCTTAGATTCATTACATGCAGCAGGTAATATTGAGCTGCAGACAAACTTAAGTGAGGATTCTTGGAAACGGATTCAAGGGCTCGAAATATCCATGGAGGATTCTGTAAGATTAAAAGATAATATTTCCTCTTTGGGAGTAACAAAAGAATTTCAAAAAGTTATTGATACCTTTCAGGTTGAAAAGGGCATAATTCCGGCGGGGTTTCGTCCGGTCTTTTGTTATGATGCAGGTGGAGGCACACAAGTAGATTTAAAACGTGATATTTCCTATGGAGAAAATGGCATTAAAAGACCTACTAATGTATTGTTTTCGGCAGATAGTGCAAATCCATATGAAGTGGAACCAATTAAGAATTTTATTGCAAATCTTACATGTAATCCGGCCATTATATATGATAGCTTTATTAACAATCCAAAAGCTAACGTAGGAAATAAGTTTAAAGACCGATATGAAGTAATGGAAGAGCTTTGTAAAATCCTTGGTCCGGGGACAGATATTAGTGTGGAAGTAGACAACCCATATGCTTCAGAAAGCGAAATTTTTGAAGAAATCACTCGTTTTGAAGAAATTTTAACACCATATCGTTTAGTAGTAAAAGTACCACACACAGGTCCTATAGCACAAGATGATATTGGAAGTTTAGTAAATAACACATTTGATAAAGGATTTGAAGAAGGAACTGTAGAAACTAATTTTTATGGACATAATTTAGCATATCGCTTAGCAGAAAAAGGATATCGAACCAATTTTACTTTGATGTTTGAGCCTCATCAGGTTGCGCTTGCACTGCAGGCAAAACCATATTTTATTAATACTTTTATTAAGCAAAGATTTAATGTTACCTATCAGCTTCGTCAACTTATGGAGCAATATACGCGGTCTGGCGATATCACCAAGGTTGAGCAGATGCGAGATCTCATGACAGCCGAGGATATGTTATCTGCTAAAGAAGCCAAAGACTCACTGGCCCAGGTACTTGAAAAGGTCAGATGGGTGCTTGAATATCGCGGTGCATTCAATGAGAATGGAGCGGATGGACTTGATGCAACAAGGCATTCCCTTCGTGTACTTCGCAGTTCTAATTTGCCGGATAGCAGATTGATCATATGCTCTATGGGCGGTGAAATGATGTATCCGTACATTGACAAGATGTTGATGGAGCCGGAATTCCAAGATATGATACATAGAGTGATTATAACTGCTCCGCCTAGTTATCTTTCACGCTTTGCAAGTGCTTCAGGCGTTTTAACATATCAGCGTACATTTATGAAAGCTATTGGTAAATAAACGTTGATAATCTTCTCTCTGTCATGGCATACCCAAGGCCCCTGTTGGTCGTATTTCCCAACAGGGCTTCTGGGACAGCGATTGACGGCTGTCGGCGATATATGAGATAATCAAAACATAATTAGCAGGAACAGGAGGCGATGAAGTTGGGAGAGAAGCTTAAGGATAAGTTTCTGCATTCACTTGGAAATCGACTGTTCTTATATTTTACTTTGCTGATGATAATTCCATTGACTTTAGTAGGCTTTGTTGTATATATGATATCGGTAAATCGCATTAGTGATATGACGTTGCAGACCAGTACACAGATTATTGAGAAAATATCAGATGAAATGGATAGCTTATTGACAGACATGAATTATATTGCGCAGCTGGTCGATAATGATACATTCATAGAACAGGCAACTCAAAGCAATTCAGAGATGACAATCAAAGAAGCAATTAAAGCAACAGAGAATCGTCTCCGGGACATTAATGAGTTTCGTAGTGATATCGCAGCTATTTATGTACGTACTGATAGAGGAGTAGAAGCTAAATCGCGTTATTATGCTTTGCGGGAAGAATCAAAGTTTTCGAAAGATGATTATGAGCGGATAAAAAACCATCGTTATGATGAATGGTTTGTTTCAGAAGGCGGATCATTAGTATTAGAGAACAGAGGAGAAGCAGTTTTAGCTGTTGCAGCGGCATTAATAGATTCTGCGACAGGACGGCCCAATGGAGTTGTAATTGTTGAAGTAAGAAAAGACACCCTTAATACCCTTCTCGATGTTAATATCGGCAAAGAAGGTGTGGTATTTCTTCTGAATGCGCAAAATGAGCTTATGTGTGCGGTTGATGAAACAGATACTAAAATTGTGCAGACGGCCCAAAATGTATCAGCCCATACTGCGATCGGGAATGACTTATGTGTATTAGATAACAAACAGAATATGCTGTTATTTCAACGTTTGTCAAATAGCAATTGGATTATAGCAGGAGTGGTTCCAAAAAGTTATTTGAGGCAAAATGGTAAGTTGATTTTAAGCAGCATTGTAATAATAGCAATTTTGGCTCTGCTTTGTAATACTGCAGTATCGAGGGGACTCAGGGATTATGAACTCCGACCTATTCGGAATATGATTACTTATGTTACCGCAGTAAAGGAAGGGCGGTTTGGTGAAAAAATCGCAGTTATCCGTAAAGATGAAATTGGTGAACTGGCGGAGAATATGCAAAGCATGTCTGAGCGAATTGGAAGTTTGATGCAGGCTGTTAGAGAAGAGCAGGAACAATTGCGCATGGCTGAGTTCAAAGCACTGCAGGCACAGATTAATCCTCATTTTTTATATAATACCCTTGATTCGATTGCGTGGCTGTCTATTGATGGAAAAAACCAAAGCGTCGTTGAAATGGTACAAGCCTTAACAGCTTTTTTTAGAACAGGGCTTAGTCGCGGGCAGGATATTATTACGATATCTGAAGAGGTAAAGCATGTACGTAGTTATTTAACTATTCAAAAAATGCGTTATGCAGAACAATTTGATTATATGATCTATGTTGATCAGGACGTAGAAAAATATCTGGTGCCTAAATTAATCTTACAGCCTCTGGTGGAAAATGCATTATACCATGGAATAAAAACTTGTATGCATAAATGCATGCTATTTATTAATGTATTAAGCACCGAAGAAGGAGTTTTATTTGAAATTTTAGATAATGGCATAGGGATGTCAAAGGAAAAATTGGAACAGCTTAATAATGCACTAAAGCAGGGAAATGGAAAAAGGGCAGAGAGTTTTGGGTTGTTAAATGTACATGATAGAATACGAATTTTAACAAAAGACAAATTTCATTTTCAGATACACAGTGAACAGGGTATGGGTACATCAATTACTATTTGTATTAATTCTTTATTGGAGGAATGATCAATGTATCAAGTGGTAGTGGCAGATGATGAACAAATTATTCGAGAAGGGCTATGTAAGGCTATTCCCTGGGAGATGCTGGGCTTAAAATTAGCAGGACAAGCGATAAATGGTATAGAAGCATGGAATCTTATCGAAAAATATCAACCAGAAATTATTCTCACGGATATTCGGATGCCGCATATGGATGGAATTGAGCTTATTCGAAAAGTGAGAGAAAGTGGAATAGAAGCGCGTGTTCTTATTTTATCTGGTTATGGGGAATTTGAGTATGCGCAGACGGCGGTAAAATTGGGCGTTTCCGACTATATCATGAAACCAATTGATATGTCTGCAATGTGCCGTGCTTTGAACGCGATAAAAGAAGAGTTAGACAAGCACTTCCATCATGAAAATGAAGTAAAGGAATTGCGCCATAAGCTACAGGCAGATAATCAAGTCGTCCTGCAAAGAAAAATAATGAGGTATATAAGACACAGCATGAGTGCAGAGCAATTTTTAGCTGATTTGCCGGCACCAATGAGAGAAAGCAAATACTGTTTGTGTGCCCTTGTTCAGTTAGATTATTTTGATAATATAACAGGTAATATGCCGGAAGAACAAATATTTCGTTTAACACAGGATTTAGAAGAAGTATTGTTTAGACAAGGCAATGGTGAGCCGATTGAAATTATAGAAGAAAGCAATGGTAAATATATAATTCTTTTTTACGGGGATATAGAATCAGATGTTTACTTTTGTGCCCGTTCCTATATTAAACGTTTACGTATGGCTATTACAAGTCATGACTATACAACAGCGGTATCAGTTGTATTTGAAAAAATCGAACAATGCCCTGAGGCATATGACATGGCTGCACATACATTAAAGCGAGCTTTTTTGTTAGGCACAAATCAGGATGTAGAGCCTGAAAAAGAAGGCAATAAACAGGCAGAGCTGCCGGATGCTTTTGATGTAAGGCGTGTTGTGCATACCATTGCTACTTTTGATAAAGAAGCGATCAGGGAAGAGTTTCAACAGATAGAAGAAGACATTCGCCAAACACGCCATAATTCTTTTTTATATACCAGGATGATGGTGAGTTTTGTATATGGCGAAGTGATGAAACTTTTAGCGGATATTCACTGTCCAATCCAGGAAATCATGGAAGATTCAACTGAAGCATATCGTAACATATTGACTTGTCAAACACTAAGCGGAATGATGAGCCAACTATATTCATTTGTATCTAAAATCTGTGATTTTTTAGATGAAGGACGAAATTCAAGTAAGAAGGTTGTGGAGCGGGCAAAAGTGTATATTGAGGCACACTTTGCAGAACCGGGATTGACATTGGATAAAGTTGCCAGAGAAGTGGGAATGTCACCGAATTATTTTAGTGCACTATTCAAGCAAGGAGAGGGGAAGTCATTTATTACATCATTAACAGAAATACGCCTTGCACATGCGAAGAAGTTGTTGGAATCAGGTGACCGTCGTTCTTATGAGGTGAGTTATCTTTGTGGTTATGAGAATCCAACTTATTTTAGTACTATTTTTAAACGTCATGTTGGTGTATCGCCTTCAGAGTATCGTGGGCTGAAAGAAACTACTAAAAATGAGGATGGGTGATAAATATGAAGCGTGTCCTGAGAATAGTATCTTTTTTGCTTATAATAAGTTTACTATTTGTGATAATAAATTACTTTATGCGGGATAAACGATGGATTGCAGTTGTCGTAGAAGCAGAGCAGGATGCACTGCGTACGGCAGAATACATTAATGGTATTAAACTGATTGCTAAGCAAGAAGGTAATATAGAAGTTCGGGTGCTGAAAATTAAGAATGATGCAGACGGAATTTTAGAAGCAGAGAAATTTGTCAGACAGAATGGATGTTATGGCGTCATGACAACATTGGATAATCCGGAGAGATTTGCTGATTGCAGTACCATACCTGTTTTAACAACCGGCAAAACAAATTCTGCAATCCCAATGCGGTCAGACGAAAGAGACGAGGTAACATCATTATTAGCCTATGGGGAACAAATTGGTGTCAATTCGTTGGTTATTATGTTACCGGAGGATCCGTTTTTTCGGAGAGAATTTCAAACATGGATTACTGATGAGTTGAAGAGCAGGATTTTATTTTATAAAGATGAAATGTTAAGCACACAGTATGAATTTGATGAAGTTATTATGCAAGATGTAGAAGGTATATTGATTTGGGGAAATCAAACTCAGGTACCAAGACTTATCGTGCAGCTAAGACATTCCGGTTATACGGGAGTCATCTTAGGACCATCTTATCTGGAGGAATATGAGACATTAGGAATAAATGCAGGACAGGCATCAGGGATATTTTTTTCAGCACAATATATTAATCCCAAACAGATATCGCTGTTGATTGGATTACGCCAACAACAATTTATTGAGGAGTATACAACGTATTTTGAAGAAGCTCCATTGTTTACAGAAAGTTATCTGGGAGCGGATCAAATGTTGCTATTCCTACAGATAGATGAAATAAGTAAACAAGAAAAGGTGTCTATGAGTGCAGCTATGTATGTAAAGCAATTACGTGGAGTTGTGCAAGTGTATAATTATAATAAAAACGTAAGAACGGGCATTGTGAACATGGTGGTATATGAGATACGGTCAGGACATATTGAAGAAGCTAGATGAACATTTGCAGTTTATCCTTTATATAGTTCAGTGTGTGAATCTTAAAAAGTTTAATAGTTTTATATGTTGGCAGGCAGGCAGGACGCCGCTGTGTACGAGGAGAGGTGCGGTGCTGTTTGCAAAACCAGAGCACTCGCTGCAAGATGCTAACAGAAATAGAGCCCAAATCCCCGGACTATCCACATTCAATCCGTTTTCTGGTGAAAACGCATTTCAGGTGGATACAAAAACTCGCTTGGGAAGCAAGTTTTTGCCG
>Ga0153940_1000374_pt1 | contig 24218 bp, 19 predicted proteins | sample TSNJ024MetaG_FD_104736 | JGI IMG/M metagenome (GOLD analysis project Ga0153940, IMG submission 104736) | Attine ant fungus gardens microbial communities from New Jersey, USA - TSNJ024 MetaG | ecosystem: Host-associated > Fungi > Mycelium > Unclassified | place: USA: New Jersey, Brendan T. Byrne...
GCAATCATATGGGCAAAACCTTCAGAGGTGAAACGTTTTCCGTTAATTTCAAGTGTACAGACATAGGCATCTGCCTTGATTTTACTTAATATCCGCTCTCCCTCTTTTTTCCTGACCAAATCTTCTTCAAAGCTTAATGCGCCGCTCTTAGCTTTGCTGACAGCTTTATCCGGTGTCTTCTCATCATTTACTTCCAGGATCTCCAGATTACAATATATACGCAAACGCTTTTGATATTCCGCAACAGCATCGCGGTAAAACTTTTCTTTTATCTTGCCGACACATAAAACAGTGATTTTCATGTGGCAGCATCCTCGCCAAATATCATATCATAGACCTCATCAATAAAATGATTCAAAAATGCCTCATCAAGATTCAGGAATTGATGGCTCAGCTTTGCTTTTACAAGCTCAAATCTTGTGAAATAAAGAACTTCTTCAGAGAATTCACCTTCATTGGAATCTTTTTCATAGATCTCCTGATCCAGCTTTTCTTTTTTCAGGTTATCCTGACACCATTTTTCCAAAGTAAGCTTGAGAGAATTCTCTGATTCCGCTTTTTGGGCAAATATCCGGGAGTTTTTCATGGATACAACTCCCATAATGAAAAACAAAAGGAATAAGGCGCTCATAATTCCATAAACCATATATTGCTGGGTTCCCCCAAGGCGTATGGGAAGCAGGTCCAAAATACCAAGGATCACAAACACAATTCCGGCTCCGCCAACAATCAGCAAGACCCAGGCAGAAGAACGATTTTCTTCCGCCCTTACGGCGCTTTCCATATAGATACCTTCAGAAGGTTTCTCATCCTCAGCTATTGCTTCCTCAACCGCAGGCTGTTTCTGTAGTGCCTTCTGCTGCATGTATGTATTTGCCAGCCTGGTGATCAGTGCTTTATCAGATTCAGGAATATAAAGTTCATATACATTCTCCTCCTCATCAAACTGAATCTCCATACCGGTCAAATTATTGTATTCCAGAAATCTTTTCATTTCCTCTACTTCATCCTTGCTCCCGAAAATATAAGGAATCAAATTCCTGTCCGGAAGCGAATCAACAAGCGCGCAGCCGCAATCTGTACATACATTAAATCCATCCTGATATTCATTATTGCATTCTGGACACCATGGCATATTCCTACCTCCCAGTATTCTGCAGTTATTTCAATCCACATCATGAAATTCTTAACTGTTATACATTTTGTACTTTGGTATCTGTATTATTATTCGGACAGCCTTACTGCCTGCCGCTTAAATAATCATCGATTCCCTGGGCCGCAGCCTTTCCGGCACCCATAGCCAGAATTACGGTTGCTGCGCCTGTTACCGCGTCTCCGCCTGCGTAAACGCCTTCCTTTGAAGTCTTACCTGTTTCTTCAGTAGCCACGATACATTGCCATTTATTTACCTCAAGCCCCTCTGTCGTAGCAGAGATCAGGGGATTCGGGGAGGTTCCCAGAGACATGATAACCGTATCCAGCTCTATTACATATTCAGAATCCGGTATCACTACAGGACGTCTGCGGCCGGAATCATCCGGTTCGCCCAATTCCATCTTAATGCACTTCATACCGCTGACCCAGCCGTTTTCATCAGATAATATTTCCGTAGGATTGGTCAACAGATCAAATATGATACCTTCTTCTTTGGCATGATGCACTTCTTCCACACGGGCAGGCAGTTCTTCTTCACTTCTCCTGTAAACGATATGTACTTCGGCACCCAGACGAAGCGCTGTTCTTGCCGCATCCATAGCCACATTACCGCCGCCTACCACAGCAACCTTCTGTCCCCGCATGATCGGTGTATTGGAGTTCTCATCAAAAGCATTCATAAGATTGCTTCTGGTCAGATATTCATTGGCTGAAAATACACCGTTGGCATTTTCACCGGGTATACCCATAAATTTAGGCAGACCGGCACCGGAACCGATAAATATTGCGGAATAACCTTCCTCTTCTATTAACTGATCAATGGTAACGGATTTGCCCACTACCACATTGGTCTCAATCTTAACACCAAGGGATCTGACGTTATCAATTTCCTTTGCCACAACAGCTTTTTTAGGAAGACGGAATTCCGGAATACCATATACCAATACGCCGCCGGGCTCATGAAGTGCTTCAAAAATCGTTACATCGTAGCCGATTCTTGCCAGATCACCGGCACAGGTCAGTCCTGCCGGACCGGAGCCGATCACGGCAACCTTTTTCCCTTTCTTTTCTGCTGCTCCCCTGGGTTTTATGCCGTTTTCCACTGCCCAGTCAGCCACAAAACGCTCCAGTTTGCCGATGGCAACCGGCTCTCCTTTAATACCGCGGATACATTTCCCTTCACACTGGGATTCCTGCGGACACACACGCCCGCATACAGCCGGAAGGGCACTGGCTTCGCTGATTATCTGATAAGCCGCAGATGCATCCCCTTCCTTTACACTGGATATAAATCCCGGGATATCAATGGCTACAGGACAGCCTTTCACACACTGTGCATTTTTACAATTGATACATCTCAGTGCTTCTTCCATCGCTTCTTCTTTATTATATCCAAGACAAACCTCTTCAAAGTTTGTCGCACGTCTCTGTGCATCCTGTTCCCTAACCGGAACCTTCTTTAAAATGTCCATAATATCATCCTTTCTCCGCTCTAAGCGGCACAAACAGTCCTTACGAGCAATTGCCGCAGCCGCCGTGATGTGATGTTCCTTCTGTCAGACGCAGCATAGCACGCCCTTCTTCTGTTTTATAGAGCAGCTGTCTGCGCATGGCTTCTTCAAAGTTAACCGCATGTCCGTCAAATTCAGGTCCATCCACACAGGCAAATTTTACTTCACCTCCTACTGTAACCCTGCATGCACCGCACATACCGGTACCATCCACCATAATAGGATTCAGGCTTACTATGGTGGGAATATTAAGTTCCCTGGTCAGTTTACAAACGAATTTCATCATGATCATCGGACCAATGGCAATACAGACATCATACTGTTTGCCTTCCCCCACCAAATCACTGATCACCTGGGTGACCATACCGCTTCTGCCGTATGAGCCGTCATCCGTGGTCACATAAAGATTACCTGCCACTGCTTCCATTTCCTTTTCAAGAATAAGCAAATCCCTGGTCTTGCTTCCTACGATCACATCTGCTGCAATCCCGTTTTCATGCAGCCATTTCACCTGTGGATAAACAGGTGCGGTTCCAACGCCCCCTGCCACAAACAGTATTTTCTTTTGTGCCAGCTCTTCCTTACTTTCATAAACCAATTCGGACGGACATCCCAAAGGTCCCACTAAATCGTGGAAGCAGTCTCCCACCTTCAGCTGAGACATCATTTGCGTACCGGCACCAACAATCTGGAACACAATGGTCACAGTGCCCAACTCCCTGTCATAATCACAGATCGTAAGCGGAATACGCTCGCCTGCCGAATCTGTCCTTACGATTACAAACTGCCCCGGCTCACACGTGTTGGCTACCCGCCTGGCTTCCACTTCCATCAAAAAAATATTTGTGGTAAGTTCTTCTGCTTTTAAAATTTTATACATAGTCATACACCTCTTTCAGCCCTCCTGGGCTTCATTTATTATTTCTACCAAAGTATATTTGCCCTTGTCATCTACCTGCAATTTTTTATAGGTACCGTCATACACATTCACCGCGAAAAAGTTACCTGTCTTATCCTTTACACCGTCTGCTGCCTGAAAGATTTCCGCAACCACATAATAATCACTATCCTGATTAATATTAGCAGTATATATGTAACGATACAAGTACTTCGCCTTTGATTCTGTCGAATAAGTACCATCTGCCTGATAGATTTTTCCTGTAGATAACATATATGCAATAATAGTTGCTTCTGCATCTTCAGGGGTCAGATCCGTATTGAGTACCAGATTATACTTCCTCTCAGCTATGTTCCCGACACTGCCATCCTCATTTACATGGGCAAACTTATATACACTGCTGCCCAGCGGCATATTGATCGGCCTTGTATATAAAGTGGAATTCTGTGTGGGATCTGAGCCGTCAGTCGTAAAATAGATATTCCCTTCATCTGCATTTTCCACCCTGATTACCATCGGCGTATAATATTCGCCGCTGACCACGCTGATTTCCGGCGCTACAGCCTGTTCAATATCAATGTGATATGTCATGGTGATGCATTCAGAACTGATTCCATATTCATTTACAAAATACGCCTTAATCATGTGAGTACCATCATCCAGAAAGATTGGCGCTGTATAGATTTGGCTGCTATCACCCGGCTCACTGCCATCCTGGGTAAAAAATATGGTACCAGCGGTTCCTGCTGACAGTTTTAAAGGCAGTATCTCTTCATAATACCCTGTCTGAAAACTGAACTCCGGTACAGGTGCCGTATATTCCTGATACAGAAATTTGATTGACTCACTGCTGCTGTCCATGATAATTTCATATATGGTCTTATAGTCACCCTTTTCCCGGTATATGGTAATCAGCTTTCCATAGGCTTTCTCCAACTGTTCATCACTTGCCTTATCATTTTTTATAATTCCCCGAAGTACATATTCATATTGAATCTTATTTCCTTTCAGATTATACGCTTCGGCAAGAGAAAATTGATTTTCTGCATTATCCGGATCAAGTTCCATTACCCGGTCATAATATTTGATCGCTCTTTCATATCGGTTTTGAGCCATACTTTCAACCGCCTTCATTAATTGATAATCATAAGAGTGATACTGATATAATAATACCCCTCCTGTTATGGCAGCTATCAAAATAATGACCAGTCCGCCTCCTATAAAAAACCATTTTCTGCCTGAAGGCTTTTTGTCAGCCGGCTCTTTTTTTCCGTCTTTTTCTTCATAAGTAATATTATTCTGGTAAGTTTTATCACCCTCCTTTAAAACATCTTCTTTAATCCCCTTTAATGTCTGTTCCATATTATATTCTATTTCCGGCTCAAAATCCGGTACAATATGGATATCTTCCCCGCATTTTTCACAATATAATGAATCGTCGGCCATTTCTCCCCCGCAATTTGGACATTTCATACCCAGGCGCCTTTCTGTTTTATAAGGAAATGCTCTCGACACAGTTATACATTAACATGGCTATCGTCATAGGACCGACTCCGCCAGGTACAGGTGTAATGGCGCTGCATCGGGATGCAACATTGTAATAGTCAACATCTCCGCATAGTTTATTATTTTCATCACGATGAATTCCCACATCAATTACCACTGCACCCTCTTTTACATAATCAGAGGTGATCATTTTGGGCCTGCCTGCAGCTACAATCAGAATATCCGCCCTCCCTGCAACCTCCTTCAGATTTTTTGTTTTGCTGTGTGCGATCGTAACCGTGGCATTCTCTCTAAGCATTAAAAGTGCCATTGGCTTACCCACAATATTGCTTCGTCCGATAACAACACATTCTTTTTCGGCAATTTCAATATTGGAACGTTTCAGTAATTCTATGATTCCTGCCGGTGTGCAGGATACAAATCCTGTCTTACCGATACACATTGCCCCCACATTCCGGGGATGAAATCCATCCACATCCTTTAACGGACTGATCCTGTCAAGAACCTTTTCTTCCGAAATATGTCCGGGCAGCGGTAATTGTACCAGAATACCATTTACATCCTGCCTGCTGTTTAACGAATCAATAAGGTTAAGCAGCTCCTGCTCCTTCGTCTCCTCCGGAAGCTGGCAGGATAATGAATGAATTCCTATATCCTCACATGCCTTCTTCTTATTCCTGACATATATACCGGAAGCTGCATCATTTCCCACCTGGACAACAGCCAGGGTTATTTCAATCCCTTCGGCTTTCCATTTCATTACCTTATGTCTTAATTCTTCTCTGATCTGTCCTGCTATTTCTTTTCCATTAATTACCTGGGTCATAACAGTTCTGCTCCTTTCTCTTTTATTCCCGGCTATGTCAGGACATCTGCCTGCGATGACAGGGAACATTGCATTACCGTTTGGTGCTTATCAGAACAAACCGGTAATCTGTCCCTGTGCATCCACATCTATTTGAAATGCGGCAGGCTGCCTGGGAAGACCAGGCATGGTCATAACCGTCCCTGTCAGGGCAACTATGAATCCTGCACCTGCCGACACATATACCTCTCTGATATTTACTTCAAATCCTGACGGCCTCCCCAAAAGCAGGGGATCATCCGAAAGGGAATATTGGTTCTTAGCCATGCACACCGGTAATTTGCCAAATCCCATTTTTTCAAGATTTTCCAGATTTTTTTCCGCTGCGGATGCAAATCTGACACCGTCCGCACCATAAATTTCACATGCCACCTTAATGATCTTATCCTTTAATGACATTTCATCTTCATATAAAACTGAAAAGTCACTTTTTTTATTTTCCAGTGTCTCAAGTACCTTCTCAGCAAGTGCAATACCACCCTCACCGCCACGTCCCCAGACCTGGGATACAGCAAAGCTGCAGCCGTGTTCCTCGCAAAATTGTCTGACAAATGAAATCTCCTGATCCGTATCAGTTAGAAAGGAGTTCAGGGTTACCACCACCGGCACTTTAAACTTTTGCAGGTTTTCTATATGCTTTTCAAGATTAACGATTCCCCTTTCAAGAGCCGCAAGATTTTCCGTCCCTAAATCTGCAATCTTAACACCGCCGTTATATTTTAAAGCCCTTATGGTTGCGACCAAAACCACCGCATCCGGTTTAAGGGAAGCAATACGGCATTTAATATTAAAAAATTTCTCAGCCCCAAGATCGGCACCAAAACCGGCTTCCGTAATACAATAATCAGCCATTTGCAATGCTGCCTTTGTTGCCCTGACAGAATTACAGCCATGTGCAATATTGGCAAACGGACCTCCATGAATAAGTACCGGCGTATGTTCAAGGGTCTGTACCAGATTGGGTTTCATGGCATCTTTCAGTAATGCCGCCATGGCTCCCACTGCATTTAAGTCAGCAGCCGTAACTGCCTCACCCTTATCATTATAAGCCACAACAATACGTCCCAGACGTTTCTTCAAATCCTGCATATCTTCTGCAAGGCATAGTATTGCCATGATTTCACTTGCAACCGTAATCACAAAATGATCCTCACGTACCACGCCGTCCATTTTATTACCCAGACCAACCACAACATTCCTGAGTACTCTGTCATTCATATCCAGACAGCGCTTCCAGATAATCTGCCTTGTATCAATTGCCAGCTGATTCCCCTGCTGGATATGATTATCCAACAAAGCAGCCAGCAGATTGTTGGCAGATGTGATTGCATGAAAATCACCTGTGAAATGGAGATTCAGATCTTCCATGGGTACCACCTGTGAATAACCGCCTCCGGCAGCTCCGCCTTTCACCCCAAAACAGGGACCTAAAGAAGGTTCACGCAAGGCTACAATCACCTTTTTCCCCATCTTTTGGAAGGCCTGCCCCAGTCCCACACTGGTGGTGGTCTTCCCTTCACCTGCCGGCGTGGGATTAATAGCTGTGACCAGAATCAGCTTTCCGAAAGGCAACTTCTGTAAACTCCCCAAATAGTCTTCCGTCAGCTTTCCTTTATACCTTCCATACAGCTCCAGATCATCTGCTTCCATGGATAGCATCCCTGCAATTTCCACAATTGGCTTCAGATCCGCTTCCTGTGCAATCTGAATATCTGTCTTACACTCAGTACTCATGTATCCTTACTCCTCCCGTATTATCTATATCTGTGACTGTCAGTTATCTTTGTTACTGTTCAGTGTGCTGTCGCAGGAGAATTAAATCTCTTCCAACAACTGTTGAAACTGCTCTTCACTCATCAGTACTTTCCGGGGTTTGGTCCCCTCCTCTTCCCCGACTACGCCATAGGTACACAGCTGATCCATAATTCTTGCCGCACGGTTAAATCCGATCTTAAATACTCTCTGAAGCATACCAATGGATGCTTTGTCCTTTTCGATTACAAAACGGCCTGCATCTGCAAAATACTCATCCCGGTCATCTCCGCCCGGGGAACCGCTCAAACCGCTGCTGCCTCCCAGGCTCCTGATCTGTTCTTCGATATCCTCTGCATATACATTATCAAGCGCCTGATTCTTCAGAAAATCCACCACATCCGAAACCTCTTTATCCGAAACAAAGGCACCCTGGATACGGGCCGGCTTTGCATAACCCTGGGGATAAAACAACATATCTCCCTTACCCAACAGCTTTTCTGCTCCATTCATATCCAGTATGGTACGTGAGTCCACACCGCTGGATACAGAAAATGCAAGTCTGCTTGGCATATTGGCCTTAATCAGTCCGGTAATAACATCCACACTGGGGCGCTGGGTCGCAATGATCAGATGGATTCCCGCTGCTCTGGCCAACTGCGCCAGACGGCAGATGGATTCCTCCACTTCACCGGGTGAAACCATCATCAGATCCGCAAGCTCATCAACAATTATCACCACTTGGGGCATCATGGCAGGTGCATCTTCCTCACCCTCCTGCCGCAGCGATTCCACTTTCTTATTATATCCTTTTAAATCACGTACGTTATAATCTGCAAACTTCTTATACCGGTCTGTCATCTCTGCCACGCCCCAGTGCAGAGCCGATGCAGCCTTTTTAGGATCCGTCACCACCGGTATCAGCAAATGGGGAATCCCATTGTATACATTAAGTTCCACCACCTTGGGATCTACCATAATCATTTTCACATTATCCGGATGCGCTTTATAAATAATACTCATAATCAAGGTATTGATACAAACTGATTTACCGGAACCTGTTGCACCTGCAATCAGCATATGAGGCATTTTGGCAATATCCGCCACCACAACCTGTCCTGCAATATCTTTCCCCACCGCAAATGCCAGATCAGAGGGAAACTCCCTGAATTCCTTACTTTCAACCAAATCCCTGAACGCAACCGGAATATTTTCTTTGTTGGGTACTTCAATACCTATTGCCGCTTTTCCGGGAATCGGCGCTTCTATACGAATATCCATAGCTGCCAGATTCAGCTTGATATCATCCGCCAGATTCACAATCTTACTAACCTTAACACCCTGCTCCGGCTGTAATTCATATCTGGTTACACTGGGCCCCTGACTGATATCTGTAATGGTAACCTTAACGCCAAAATTATTCAGGGTCTGCTGCAGCCGTACTGCCGTATCCTTCAATTCCATCGTTGATCCGCCCAGCTTACTGTTACCCTTTTTCAAACGGGATACAGGCGGAAAAACATATTTCCTGGGAACCCTGATCTCTGCCTGCCTGATATCCTTATGAATATCCACCATGTTACTGTCCGCTTCCACAGACTTACTTTTCCTCTCCGGCTTCAGGACAGCCGACACATCTTCACTGCCTTCAATCCGGCTTTCTGAAGGCTTAACCTCCCTTATCTGATTCACTGCCGGAATTATTTCTTCCGCTTCCCCTGATATATCATTCAACGAAACCTGATGAGCCGTACGAATACGTATCTTCTCAAAATCCAATACAGGCGCCGGGACTGCCTCCTCATTCTGACGTATCCCCTCCGCATCCAATGTGATTTCATGAATATCATCCCTGTTCTTCTCCTCACCGTTCTTTTTAAGTGAGGTATCCAGAATCACACCGCTGACACGCTTCTCCATGCGCAGAATTTTTTCATTTTCCTTTTCTTCCGCACGCAGCCTCTTTTCTTCTTCCCTGCGTTTCTTTGCCTCTTCCTGTTCAGTACGCTTTTTCAGGGAATTATCCCTGCGCATTTCCCGGGAAGTTTCTCTGCTTTGCTCCTGTGTATATTCCCTCCGGGTCTCAGCTTCAAGCCTTGAACGCTCCCGCAGCCTGCTCCCGCTATTTCGAATACTGCCAAGCAGCGACTTTTCCGTTAACAGGATCAGACTGATTGCAGAACACATTAAAACCACCAGAATCGTACCCAGCATTTCCAGATACCTGCCCAACAAATAAGTAAGGCTTCCCGCGATTACGCCGCCGCCATTCTTATTCACACTGCACCTTTCATAAAGTGCCTTTACATCATATATTTCCAGACTTGACACATCATTAACGAATAAATCACAAACCACACCCACCATTACAAACAATACCATACCGGCAATAAGCTTCCTGACGGCATTAGGGTTCCCCGCATTGGCAAACCAAAAGGCAATTGCCAGAAATACCGCTACAGGAGCCAGATATGCAGTTAATCCAAAAATCCCGAACAAAATGCCGCTTATTTGATTACCAACAGGTCCGATCACCCCAAAGTTACATAAAAAAAGGAAAACCATTACTACAAAAATAATAATTAATCCTATTTCATGAATCAATTCTTTATCCTGTTCTGCCTGATATGTATTATGTTTACTGGATTTCCTGGTAGAATTGCGATTGCTTTTTTTCGAAGATGATGTTTTCCTGCCGGATGTTCCTGCCATAATCATCATACTCCTTATATCTTTACTAAAATAACCATTTAACAGTATAACATTTTTCTTCTGACTTGTCATCATGTATACAAAAATCTTCTGCATACGTTTTTGTTAAAGAATATAATTATGGTTGGATAGGTGCAGGAAGGGGATGGTTATGGGGATGCGGCAGCAGGCAGACAATTGCATAGAAAAAGCAGGAAAACCCGGGGAAAGAGGGGAAGACTCATCCTCTCTTGTCCGGGTTTTTCCAATCAATTATAAAGAATTACGCTTCTGATTTCCCTTTGGTAATCAGGTCATGCAGTTTGCGGATCGCCTTGCTGATGCCGCCCACTTCATCTATGATGCCGCAGTTCACTGCATCCTCACCTACCAGAATGGTGCCTACATCTTTGGTCAGGACTCCGGTTTCCATCATGAGTTCTTCCAGGCGTGTCTGGGAGATGCTGCAGTGGCGGCAGACAAAACCTGTTATGCGGTTTTGGATTTGCTTGAAGTAGTCGAACGTCTGACGAACGCCAATGACCATTCCGTTCATTCTCACCGGGTGTATGACCATGGTTCCGGTAGGGACAATATAGGAGTAATTGGTACTGACTGCTATGGGAACGCCGATTGAATGGCTGCCCCCAAGAACCAGAGATACGGTGGGCTTGCTCAGGGAAGCCAGCATTTCAGCAATTGCCAGACCGGCCTCCACGTCGCCGCCCATGGTATTGAGTAATACCAGAACACCCTGAACATCTTCGCTGTCTTCTATTGCTGCCAGCTGCGGAAGGATATGTTCATATTTTGTGGTCTTGGCATTGTTGTTCAGATTGTCGTGTCCTTCCACTTCCCCTATGATGGAGAGGAGATGTATCTCTTGCTGCTCCGGATTTTTATCCAGTGTGATCTGTCCTGTTTTTTCTATCCGGTCGTCTTTATGCTCTTCTGCTTCTATTTTTTTCTTATCTTTTTTTTCTTCCATTTTATCCCCGTTTCTGTTTCTTCTGTGTCATTAAATGACATAGGTTTTAGTCTTTTCAATCATATAAAAAAGAAGGACTGAATATTCAATCCTTCCTATCATTTCCCATTCTCTTTCGTTTCATACAACAGGCAGCTTCATTTCCTGTTGTCTTGTATTATTCAATATCAAAATCGTCATATGTTGGAATTTCAAGATCATAATTCATTTGAGAAGGATCTGGTACAAATTCATAATCCATTGTTTTTTTAACATGTTTTTTGGGGAGGGGCAAGGGGTTTTCTATGTAATTGATCTTGTTGGCTGCCGGGATGTCCTGGGCAGTTTCTTCCATGGCCTGATCGCTGTGGGTTTGTTCGGTTTGGGCATTTTCGTTTTGCATGGCTGTCTGATCAGTAATTGCATTGTTCGTTTCCATTTTTGCTCCCTTCTGCCCTCTTGGGCGGACGTACAGATCGGGGTAACTTGACGTCTCCTTCTTGGAAGTGTGTTCATAGTGCAGCCCTTCGGTAATTGCCATACCTGACATAACTGTACAGAAGACCAGGAATAAACCGCCGGCTGTCATATAATCTGTGGTCATCTGCAGGATTTGCAGAATTGCAAGTCCCATCATAAGCAATATCCAAATCCGCATTTTCTCGATTTTCTTCCGGCACCAGAAGCTGAAAATTCCTATACTGAGCAACAGTAACAGGATAAAGCACAGCAGGTAATTATCCAGCCTGTTGAACCAGAAATCATAGGAAATTTCTCCGGGCCGGTATATTGTCAGCCAGGCTTTTATTATTCCCGTCAGCAATTTACCGCTTAGGTAAGCGTCTGACAGCAGGCAGACCAAAAAGGCTGACAGGGTTCCCGGGAGAATAAAGAGCAGCCGGGAATATCTTGCTTTTTTTAGGTGAGTCTCACTGAGAAGAAGGCTGTCATCGCGGTAACCGATGGCGCAGATTGTAATCAGGATCAGCGTGACTCCTGCTATATCCAGGTAACTGACCAGACCGATGCAGCAGCCGGTCAGAAAGAAATACAGGCATTCTCGGAAACCGGAGCCTTTGCCCCAGCCGGTATTTTGTCCGCTTCCGCCGCTACAGCTGTTACCATATTTCTGAAAGCATATCGCCAGCATCAGAAATGCGGTATAGTACAAACAGCGATACAGCATTTCCGGCGAATAGGTAAGGCCTGATAATATTTCGGTCGGTACAAGAAGCTGAAATGCCAGAGCTAATACCGCAGGCAGGATACCCGCAATTTTACGGATCCCCAGGTATGAGATCAGGCTCCCGGCTGTCTGCAGGCAAATCTGCAATACAATACCGGCTATCCATTTATTGCCGATGATCAGGTATAGGATATGTAAAAGCTGCAGATAACAGTAGGTGGCACCATGAACAATCACAGGCACACCGGAGCCTTCCGATACCATAGCCATACCGAAATAATCGGCATTTTCTCCGGCATACGACATATTGACGGCTCTCAACAGGATACCCACTGCTAAAAGTACGATGATCAAAAGTATTTCTGCTGCTTTTTCAACTGATGCCGATAGTGGATGCAGGCGCCTGCTTATTACATGGATCAGCATAATCGTAAGAATGAAAATAAGGACTATAACAGGTATTATAAGAAACGGATTCGCTAATCCCATTACCCCGGCTGCCTGTATTCCGAACCAGATAAATGCAGCACCAATCCCTGTCAGGTATATCGCCCATAATATATAGCTGAACGCATTTTTCCTCCAACTCATACCTATTCCTTACTCTGAATCATTCTTCAGTACTTTTTCAATATTATACCGTGGACGCTGTTTCACTTCCATGTAAATTTTACCGATGTATTGTCCCACCAGTCCTATGGCGAACAGTTGTACGCCGCCGAGGAACCATACGGAAAGGATTAATGAAGTCCAGCCGGGTACCACGCGATTGGTGAAATAGGATGTCAGCGCATAAAGGGCTGCCAGGAGGGAACAGATGATAATCGCAATACCCATGCCCAGAATCAGACTGATTGGCTTTATGCTGAAGGATGAAATTCCGTCAAAGGCCAAAGCTATCATCTTTTTCAATGGATATTTGGATTCTCCTGCCACTCTCTCATTGCGGTCATAGTATACATTATCAGTCCGATAGCCGATTAATGGCATCATACCCCGCAGAAAGAGATTGGATTCCCTGAATTGTGAAAATTGCTCCACCGCCCGTTGTGACATGAGGCGGAAATCCGCATGATTGTATACGGTTTTCACACCCATGAGTGCCATGATCTTATAAAATGCCTGGGCAGTGGTACGTTTAAAGAAGGTATCTGTCTTCCTCTCCTTACGCACACCGTATACAATGTCGTTCCCGGCATGATACTTGTCTATCATTTCCTCTATTACATTCACATCATCCTGCAGATCCGCATCTATGGAAATCGTTACATCGCACATATTTTTTGCTTCGATCAGTCCGGCGGTTAATGCAAACTGGTGGCCCACATTGCCTGCCAGCTTCACACCGTACACAGATACCGGATGTGCGGCATGCTCTTCTTCGATTAAGTCCCAGGTACGGTCTTTGCTGCCGTCGTTCACAAAAAGGATAAAGCTGTCTGCTGCTATTTTCCCTTTTTGTATCAGGTTATCCAATACACTGCGCAGAGCCTCGGACGTCATTTTCAACATTTCTTCTTCGTTATAGCAAGGTACTACAATTGCCAGTTTATCCATGATTACCTCCGGTTTAACAAAGTGCCTGCATAAGATCCGCAATAATATCGTCAATATGCTCTAATCCAACGGAAAAACGGATCAGGTCAGGTGCCACGCCTGCTTTTGTCAGTTGATCATCGGACATTTGCCTGTGCGTATGGCTGGCCGGATGAAGCACACAGGTCCTGGCATCTGCCACATGGGTAACGATTGCAGCAAGCTTCAGCTTGTCCATCACATCCCGGGCACCGTTTCTCCCGGTCTTCAGTCCAAAGGAAATAACACCGCAGGTCCCTTTCGGCATATACTTCTGAGCCAATTCATAATATCGACTGCTCTTCAGTCCCGGGTAATTGACCCAGGCGATTTTCTCATGGGATTCCAGATATTCTGCCACCACCAGGGCGTTATAGCAGTGTCTTTCCATACGAAGAGAAAGCGTTTCCAGTCCCACATTCAGCAAAAAGGCATTTTGAGGAGACTGGATGGAACCTAAGTCTCTCATAAGCTGTGCGGTTGCTTTGGTGATATATGCAGCTTTCCCGAATTTCTGCGTGTATGTTATCCCGTGATAGGAATCATCCGGAGTTGTAAGACCGGGAAATTTATCCGCTTGACTCTCCCAGTCAAAATTACCGGAATCCACAATCGCCCCACCCACACTCATAGCATGTCCGTCCATGTATTTGGTGGTTGAATGGGTTATGATATCTGCTCCCCATGCAAAGGGATTGCAGTTGATGGGTGTGGGAAAGGTATTGTCTATGATCAGCGGTACCCCATGGGCATGAGCCTGTCTGGCAAATTTCTCAATATCCAGAACCACCAGCGCCGGATTTGCAATGGTTTCGGCCAGTACACATTTGGTATTATCCTTAAATGCTGCCGCCAGTTCTTCTTCCGGTGCATCCGGATCCACAATGGTACAGTCAATACCCATTTTCTTCATGGTAACGGTAATCAGGTTAAAGGTTCCTCCGTATACAGTGGCAGAAAGAATCATATGATCTCCTGCCTGGCAGATATTAAATATGGCATAATAATTGGCAGCCTGGCCGGAACTTGTCAGCATGGCAGCAGCACCGCCTTCCAGATCACATATTTTCTGTGCTACGTAATCGTTGGTAGGGTTCTGCAGTCTCGTATAAAAATAGCCGCTTTCCTCCAGATCGAATAATCTCCCCATTTGCTCAGAAGAGTCATATTTAAAAGTGGTGCTTTGCACGATGGGTAATACCCGGGGCTGCCCATTTACCGGTTTCCACCCCGACTGAATGCATAATGTTTCTTTTTTATATCCCTCAAGCATGTATTCGTACTCCTTCTTATTCTATAATTATCAGGAACCTTATTCTTCCCAGTTATGATATACAGCCTGTACATCATCGTCGTCTTCAAGCAGGTCCAGTGTCTTTTGCAGATTCTTTACGGCAGTTTCATCCGTAAGCGTCACATAATTCTGCGGTATCATGGTAACCTCTGCACTGATCATGTTGATCTCTGATGCCTCAAGTTCCTTACGGACTTCTTCAAGATTATCGGCATCCGTAAGAATTTCGAAACTGTCTTCCTCCTCTGAAAAATCCTCAGCCCCAGCATCCAGAGCCATCATCATCAGCTCATCTCCACTCAGGCTGCAGTCTTCCTTATCAATTATGATTTGTCCCCTTTTGTCAAACATAAAGGAAACACATCCCGGCGTTCCGATATTGCCCTGTCCTTTGGTAAAGGCACTTCTTACATTTGCCGCCGTCCTGTTTTTATTATCGGTAAGGGTGTCCACAATAACAGCAATTCCCCCTGGTCCGTACCCTTCATATGTAATATATTCGTAATTTACACTGCCTGCATCCCCTGCGGCTTTTTTGATTCCCCGGTCTATGGTGTCATTGGGCATATTATTGGATTTTGCCTTGGCAATGACAGCTGCCAGTTTAAAGTTGTTGGCCGGATCCGGGCCTCCTTCTTTTACGGCAACGGCAATCTCTCGTCCGAGTATGGTAAATATCTTACCTTTTGCCGCATCATTCCGCTCCTTTTTATGCTTAATATTTGCAAATTTTGAGTGTCCGGACATAATTCATATTTCCTTTCTGTGACAATTTATTGTAACTATTCAATGCCTGCATCATGTGATCAGGAAGCAGATGCGACTGAATAGTATATTTTATTCTTAAAATATACCATCTATCCAACAATCCGTCAAGAACCGCCTATTCTATGTAATTAGTTCCAGACTGACCATTAATGCTTTATTGACCTTATCCATGATCTCTCCGTCAAGGTGGCAGACTTTGTCTTTCAGGCGTTTTTTATCAATTGTACGAAGTTGTTCAAGCAGAATTACCGAATCCTTATCCATATCATACTGGTGTGCATTCAGTTCTATATGTGTCGGCAGTTTTGCCTTATTCATCTTGGAAGTGATCGCCGCGCAGATGATTGTCGGGCTGTGCTTGTTCCCCACATCATTCTGTATGATCAGCACCGGTCTGATGCCGCCCTGTTCCGACCCGATTACCGGTCTTAAATCCGCATAATATACATCTCCTCGTCTCATTTTTACTCCCTTCTTAATCTGGTAATTTCCCATAATATGTCATGTAAATGCTTTAACATAGTATTGCCAGTTTATCTGAAGGTATTCATCTACATGTAATCGTTGCGGTAATCTTTTGTGCCGCTGATTATGCCGCCGCACATATATACTCTGGGAATCCGTTTTCCCAGATCACACATAAGCTCATAGGGAAAACGGCCGGAGATATTCCCCACCTCCTGTGCTGTAATCTGTTCTTCGCCGTCTGCTCCTATCAGGGTCACCAGATCCCCTTCCCCTGCCTGGGAAATATGGGTTATATCAATCATGAACTGGTCCATGCATATCCGTCCAAGGATCTGTGCCCTTTTTCCATGTACCAGCACTTCTCCCTTATTGGAAAGGGACCTGGGGTAACCGTCGCCGTATCCTACAGGGATTGTGGCAATCGTCATTTCCCTGTCTGCGGTGAAGATTCCTCCATAACTTACGCTCTGCCCTGTATGTAACTGTTTCTTATATATGATATGGCTGTGCAGGGATAAAGCCGGCTTCAATGGCACATTGCCTGTTGTCTCTTCTGATGGATAAATTCCGTAAAGGGATATTCCGGCACGTACCGCATCCATATTTGCCTCCGGCAGCTCCAGAATACTGGCACTGTTGGAAGCATGCTGTATGGGTATCATGAGACGCAGTTCCCTTTCGATACGCCTGGTAAAGTTCTGAAAAAGAGTAAGCTGCTTTCTGGCAGGACCTTTATCCGTTTCATCTGCTTTGGCAAAGTGGGTGAATATGCCTTCGATTTCTATATAGGGGGAATCCATAAGCCTTTGTATGAATTGAATGCCGCTGTCATCCGGGCGGATTCCCACTCTGCTCATGCCGGTATCTACTTTTATATGCACTTTTATGTTTTTTCCTGTACAAACAGCCGCCTGCTCCAGGTCCGCAAGGGAATCTTCCCGGAATACAGTTGGTCTGATTTCCTCTTCCGCCAGCATCTTATAGCAATAGGGAAAAGTATAGCCCAATATCAATACTGGCTTCTGAATACCCGCCTTTCTCAGTATATGCGCTTCTTCAGCTGTTGCCACAGCAAAGGCTGATACAGCGGAAAGACCCTCTATATGACGGGCAATCGGCACACTTCCATGGCCATAACCGTCAGCCTTGATCACAGCGATGATTTGGGTATCCTGCTTCAGTGTTTTTTGCATATGATATAGATTTTGCACGATTGCATCCAGGTCAATCTGTGCATACACTCTTTGATATTCCTGTTCTCTTATGTCCATTTACCGTATCAGCCCTCGTTTCTTATTGTTTTGCCTATAAAATCAATGATATCACCCGCCATGAGTCCATGCTCCCCTTTTATCCGGATTGCTTCATCACCGGCCAGACCATGGAGATAAGCGCCAATTCCGGCTGCCTGAAAAGCTTCCATTCCCTGCACCAGCAGACCTCCTATCATACCCGTCAGCACATCGCCGCTTCCGGCCGTGGCCATGCCGCTGTTACCGGAGGTATTCATGCAGATCCTGCCTGACTCCCCGCAGATCAATGTTCTGGCATCCTTGCTTACCACAATACAATGCAAAGCCGCCGCCATTGCCCGGGCAGCATTTACTGGATCCGCTTTCAACTGCTCCATACTTTTCCCGGTAAGCCTGTGAAGCTCTCCCATATGGGGTGTTATTATAATTTCTCGTCCCTTTTCTCCCTGTAAGGCAAGCTGTTTCTGCATGCCGCTGTCCCGGGCCAGTATATTTAATGCATCCGCATCTATGACAAGGGGAAGTCCTGATTGATGCAGCAGCGTAGAAAACATGTTCTTCGCTCTCTCACTTACACCCAGGCCGGGACCGATCACACATGCATCTGCCCAATCCAGGCTGTCTTCCAACTCATCGTCCGTTCCAAACAAAGCTTCCGGAACCGCAGTCTGAAGAATCGTACGGTTATGTTCACTGCTGATTATTTTTACCATACCGGCTCCTGTGCGGTATGCACTTCGGGCTGACAGGATCGCCGCACCGGCCATGTTCAGGCTTCCCGCTGCAATCAAAATCTTTCCGAAGGTTCCTTTATTTCCGGCTGGGGAGCGTTTGGGAAGCAATTCCTGTGCATCTTCCGTATAACGAAAGATTTCCGGCTCATTTCCGTTAAAACAGCATTTTCCGATTCCAATATCCTTTACAATCATCTCACCGGCATATTCATATCCGGGATAACAGCATAATCCGCACTTTACATAAGCCAGTGCAACAGTGGTATCTGCTTTCACAGCAGTTCCCATGATTCTTCCATGATCGGAATGGATGCCGCTGGGTATATCAATAGCCAGCTTCCATCCCCTTTTTCCATTAAACCAGCGGATAGCTTTGGCATATTCACCGGTTATATCTCTGCTTAACCTAATCCCTAAAAGTGCATCTATTAAAACAGTATATTCTCCATCCGTCAGAATACTTCCTGTCTTAACCGGATAATTTAAAAGAATCTGTTTCTGCTGCTTCCATTCTTCACTTGCTTTATCTATATCTCCGCATAATAAGACTTCCACAAGAGCCCCGGCTTCACACAGCAGCCTGGCCAGTGCAAGTCCGTCGCCGCCATTATTGCCATAACCTGCCAGAATCAATATCTTATCATTTCGTATGGCGTCACCTCTGCGGCTTTTTATTACATCCAAAACGGAAAGCGCAGCCCGCTCCATTAACACCATAGATGGAATGCCGATTCTTTTTATGGCTGCTTCATCATATTGCTTCATTTCCCGTGCGGTTACCAGATATTCCATCCTGTCCTCATTTCTGCATATTGCGTGATCCTTGACTACTGTAAGAAAAAAAGCCTGCCAAAGGGGCATTCTGTCAGATACACTCCTTTAGCAGGACAGTCCCGCTTTTCTGATTTCTTACAGACGGCCCTATTGTTCCTGTTTTTCACTCTTTTTATTTATATCAACCAGTTTTTTGGGATAATGCTCTTCCGGATTGTATTTCAAATCAAACAAATCAATTACATTTGCTCCGAAAATATCATGCATATACATATAAATATCATGATTCTGCTGTTCCATTTCCTGCTTTTTGATCAGGTTCTTCTTAAGCTCCACCCGGATATCCGCAACCCATTCGGCGATCTTCACAGCATGATCGGTATTCTCCTGCATGGTTCTATAACAGTAATTCATCGTTGCCAGCATAAGCTGAAAATTCAGCGCTTCAATCCGTCCCGGAAGTTCCAACAGCTCCAGCTTATAATCATCCAGCTTATCGTTGCATTCTTCAATCAGGCGTTTATTATCCGATATCTGCTTCTCCGTTTTAGCGGATGTATTGCTTTCCAGGCTGTCCACCAAAGGAACAATTTCATTCATCAGCTTCTTTTTCAGTCTGCGTATATCTCTCGTTTCCGTATTCAGCTTCCCCTGACGTTTCAGCAACTCGTTCAGCTTTACTTCTGCTTCATTCAGTTTATCATTGCGGGGCATTGTCTGGAAAATCTTATACCATTTATGATCCAGGGTCAGTATCGGTATTTTCTTTCCGGCAAGTGCTTCATGAAATAGATCTCCTTTATCATTATGTTCCGAAAAATTCATACAGGTCTCCTATTCCGACTGCTCATTTTCCTTCTGATATCTGTTAATATTGTAAGACAGCTTCATCAGACTGTCTGACAGATGAACATTTTCTACCTGTATCCCCTCCGGTAAATTCAAATCCACATGCGCAAAATTCCAAATCGCTTTAATATCGCATTGTACCAGCTTTTCGGCAACCTCCATAACACTTGTCTTGGGAACCGTGAGAACTGCAATATCAATATCATTCTCACTGATAAACTGTGCCATGCTCTCCATCGGCTGAACTTTGACACCTCTTACTTCCTTTCCCACCAGTTCCGGATTTAAGTCAAACATTCCGCAGAACAGAAAGCCTCTGCGTTCAAAATTCATGTATTTACCAAGTGCCTGGCCCAGATTGCCTGCACCTACTATGATAAATTTATGGGTTTTATCAAGCCCAAGGATCCTTCCAATCTCACGATACAGGTGTTCCACATTATATCCATAACCTTGCTGCCCAAATCCTCCAAAATTATTAAAATCCTGACGAATCTGTGATGCGGTTACCTTCATCAGTTCGCTTAATTCCTGTGAGGAGATCCTCTCAACGCCATCATCCCTCAGCTCACCCAAATACCTGAAGTACCTGGGCAAACGCCCGATAACAGCCTGTGATATCTCTTTTTCTTCCATGGGTTACCTCCCAACCAACTTAAGTACATTTTTTCATTTATTATATATGAATGACAAATTTATGTCAATTGATTGTTGCGGTTCTGATTGACTTAAGAATTTCAACCATGTAAACTATAATTTAAAACAAATGAAATCGGAGAGATGTAATCATGATCCTGTCTTGTCAGTCAATTTCAAAATCCTTTTTGGAAAATGCAGTCCTGAAGGATGTTTCCTTTCATATAGAAGAACAGGAAAAAGCAGCAGTTGTGGGTATCAATGGCGCCGGAAAAACAACACTGATCCGGATTATCATGGGTGAAATGGAAGCAGACAGCGGTCAGGTTGTCACTGCCAAAGATAAAACAATCGGCTATCTGCCGCAGAATGCCGGAATTCATACCAATAATACCATTTACCAGGAAATCCTTACCGCAAAACAGCATTTGATTGAGCTTGAGGAAAATATCCGGAAATGCGGGAATAAAATGAAGGAGGCCTCCGGAACTGAACTGGAGGAGCTGATGCAGCGTTATACCACCCTGACACATTCCTTTGAAATCCAGGACGGTTATTCCTATAAGAGTGAGATTGTTGGGGTACTGAAGGGATTGGGCTTCAAAGAAGAAGATTTTTCCCGGCAGGTTGATACCCTGTCAGGCGGACAGAAAACCCGGGTGGCTCTTGGAAAGCTGCTGCTTCTTAGTCCGGACCTGATTATTCTGGACGAACCAACCAACCACCTGGACATGAACTCCATTTCCTGGCTGGAAACCTATCTGTTAAATTACAGGGGAGCTGTTATGGCAGTCTCCCATGACCGCTATTTTCTGGACCGGATTGCCGGCAAGATCATTGAGTTGGACATGGCAAAGGCAACCGTATTTACCGGCAGCTATTCTGTTTATGCCGTGAAAAAAGAACAGCTGCGCACAGCAAAGCGTAATGCCTGGTTAAATCAGCAGAAAGAAATCCGGCATCAGGAAGAAGTCATTGAAAAGCTGCGTTCCTTTAATCGGGAGAAATCAATACGCCGTGCCGAAAGCCGTGTGAAAATGCTGGAAAAGATCGAGGTTCTCGATAAACCTGTACAGGCTGCCGCTGATATGAGGTTAAGTCTTGCTCCCAGAAAGCTCAGCGGTAAAGATGTTCTGGCTGTCAGCAGGCTGAAAAAATCATTCGGTTCCCTTCTTTTATTTGAAGATACCAGCTTTGAAATAAAACGCGGAGAGCATGTGGCCATAATCGGGGATAACGGTACCGGTAAGACCACCCTATTAAAAATAATAAACGGTCTCCTTCCTGCTGATGCAGGAGAATTTATACTTGGTTCCAACGTGGAAATCGGATACTATGATCAGGAACACAATGTTCTGCACAGCCACAAGACGCTGATGGAGGAGATCTCTGATGAATATCCATATCTGACTATGACTCAGATCCGTAATGTATTGGCTGCGTTTTTATTTACCGGTGATGATGTATTCAAACAGATATCCGCCTTAAGCGGCGGAGAACGCGGACGGGTGTCCCTTGCCAAGCTGATGCTGTCCAATGCCAATTTTCTGATATTGGATGAACCCACGAATCATCTGGATATTATGTCCAAGGAAATCCTGGAGGATGCCATCAATCAATATGAAGGTACTGTATTGTATGTCTCCCATGACCGTTATTTCATTAACAAAACAGCCCATCGTATCTTAAATCTGTACCAGGGCCGGTTTGTAAATTATCTTGGGAATTATGATTATTACCAGAGCAAACAAGTTACGCAAAGCAAACAAGTTATAAGCAAACAAATCTGCCCGGACAAACTTATTTACTTTGAAAATAAAGATTCTGCTTTAACAACGGATACTGCTGCTGCGTGGAAAAGCCAAAAAGAAGAACAGGCCCGGCGGCGGAAGCTTGAAAATAACCTGCGTAAATGCGAAGAAGAAATCCATCGGCTGGAAACGGAAAATACTGGGATTGAAGAAGAAATGGCCAGGTCCGAAGTGGCAACCAATTCTGTCAGACTTCAGGAGCTGGCCAATACCCAGTTAAAGTTAGGGGAACGTCTGGAGGAATTATATCAGCTGTGGGAGCAGCTGGAAACAGACAGCTGATTACTACCCTCTGAACTGTAACTCCAGTTCCTCTTTCACTGCCTTTATAAATTCTTCACTGGTTAATACATGGATCTTTTTCATATTGGCTATGCGGGAAAGATCCCCTGTCATCCTGCCGCTTTCAATGGTTGCAATTGCAGCCTGCTCCAGCCAATCTGCAAAGTCCATGAGTTCCGGAATCTGATCAAGCTCCCCTCTTTTCCTGAGTGCACCTGTCCAGGCAAAGATTGTCGCAACAGAATTGGTGGAGGTTGTCTCACCCTTCAGATGTTTGTAATAATGCCGCTGTACCGTACCGTGTGCCGCTTCATATTCACAGACTCCCGTCGGTGAAACAAGTACAGATGTCATCAATCCCAGAGAACCAAAGGCGGAAGACACCATATCGCTCATAACATCACCGTCATAGTTCTTACATGCCCATATAAATCCGCCTTTATCCTTCATAACACGTGCCACTGCATCATCAATCAGGGTATAGAAATATTCTATGCCAAGCTCTGTAAATTTTGTCTGATATTCCTTCTCATAGATATCCTGAAAAATATCCTTAAAGGTATGGTCATAGGTTTTGGAAATGGTATCCTTTGTTGCAAACCAAAGATCCTGCCTGCTATCCGCTGCATAATTAAAACAAGCCCTTGCAAAGCTCGCAATAGAAGCTTCTGTGTTGTGTACGCCCTGCAGGATACCTGCGCCGGTGAAATTATGTATTGTCTGTCTGATTTCAGTTCCATCCTGTGCTGTAAATACCAGTTCGGCTTTTCCCGGACCAGGAACCTTGATTTCGGTATTCTTATAGATATCTCCGTAAGCATGACGTGCAAGGGTAATGGGTTTTTCCCAGTTTTTCACACAGGGTTCTATTCCTTTTACAATGATTGGAGCCCGGAATACGGTTCCGTCCAGAATGGAGCGAATCGTTCCGTTAGGGCTTTTCCACATTTCTTTCAGGTTATATTCCGTCATCCTGGCGGCATTGGGGGTAATCGTTGCACATTTTACCGCCACGCCGTATTTAATAGCAGCATTGGCGGAATCTATGGTAACCTGGTCATTGGTTTCGTTGCGGTGTTCCAGTCCCAGATCATAATAATCTGTTTTCAGGTCAATATAGGGAAGCAGCAACTCCTCTTTTATCATTGTCCAGAGAATTCTGGTCATTTCATCGCCGTCCATCTCCACCAAAGGGGTAGTCATTCTGATTTTTTCCATAATGTAAACATATCTCCTTTTCTGC